>Ga0209888_1000015_pt1 | contig 141263 bp, 152 predicted proteins | sample OrgsoiDNA_201059_FD_185807 | JGI IMG/M metagenome (GOLD analysis project Ga0209888, IMG submission 185807) | Permafrost soil microbial communities from the Arctic, to analyse light accelerated degradation of dissolved organic matter (DOM) -... | ecosystem: Environmental > Terrestrial > Soil >...
GCTTGATGCGTCTTCAATCGGAACACTGCTGCTAAGCTTATCCACAATTGCTGGGGCAAAAATCAGCAATCCGTCCTGGGTCAATTTTCAATCGGCAGGGTGGGTCAGTTTTCAATCAGCGCCAACAGCCAGTACCCTGACAGGCCTGACGACTACTGGCACGGGAGCGGTGAAGCTGACCGATACTGCCGCCAATCTGGATGGCAAGGCATTTATCGCAGGTAGTTCGAACGATGTCCTGACGCTCACCACTTTGGCAACGGCCCCTACATCTCTCACCAGCCTGACTGGCTTTGAAACGATTCACCTGGCTGGCAGCTCAGGCACTATTACCATTGCCAACGGCATCGATACCATCGTCGATACATCGGTACCAGTTTCAGTCCAGTTGGGCTCGGGTGGACAGAACTTCATCGGCAGCAACGGGGCTGACACTATTCGCGGCGGCTCGGGCGCTGACACCCTCACCGGCGGTGGAGGTGCTGATGCCTTCATCTTCGGTGCAGCTAACCGGTCGACGTTAGCGGCTATGGACACCATCACTGACTATCGCGCAATAACCGGCGCCAACGCAGGTGCAGCCGATATCATCACCATCAGCGATATCGTGACGGTCGCCTCGAACCTCAACACGGTACAGGACCTTTCAGCCCAATCCACCTTAGCCGCAGCACTCAATGTAATGGCCAATGCGGCCACCACAAATAGTGGCTTGGGGGTGTTCATCTGGCGGGGCGACACTTATGCGTACATCGAGACCACCGGCGCAGCGACCACTTATGTTGCGGGTGACACGGTGATCAAGCTCAGCGGAACACCTTTCGCAGCAGGTACAAACATCGCAGGCTTGGGTATCGACGGCGTATAACGCCCTCTGCGTCTGAAAGTTCGCACGCAATAAACCGACTCCGCAGCTAACAAGGCTGCGGATTTTTTCTTTTCCGCCTATTTGAATCCGACGTAAAAAAGCCCGGCGTAAGTTGCCCCGAGGTATACAGCTTGTCGTGGATAGTCGAGGCGTAATTGCTATAACTGGCCACCAGGGCTCTTGCGACTGACGCTGTGATGGGTTGCGAACTCGCTCTGATTCATGACCGTGCCTTGTTACCTGTTATCCAAATTAAAAAATTTCGCAGCTAGAGAAACAGCACCGCGCGCAATGCCTTCGGTGCCAGAAGGGCGCGGGGGGACCCGCTCCCTAAAAGGGTCTGACACCGCAATTAACCGGAGTCAGACTGCAGACATCCGGTCGGACTGCCCAACCGGCCTGATACCGATCTGTTACATTCCGCCTTCGCATAACGCTAAGCACCTCTGCAATGAGCAGCGGTAGTTAATAGACACGGAGGTCACATGGTAGACACCATCACCCTGGAAGACGGCATGCTCGTCACCCGCACGCCTATCACCCTGGCCAATGGCAGCACTGCCACGCACGTCAGTATCCCGATCGTCACCAGTGCACGTGTCGATACCACAGATCCGGCTAACTCAGCACAAATCAAGGTCGGCCTGAACCAGATTTCTCTACCGTTAGGCTTCGGCCTGAATGCCATCACCAGCGATCTGCAGACCGTGGCCAACAGTGCTGCGGCGATCAAGGCCGCCATCGATGCCGGGCCCATCACGCACACCACAGCCGAAAACGCCTACCTGACCAGCTATACCCATAAATACCTGAGTACCCTGGCCGCCGACAGCCAGGTCAATGTGACGACCTTCGCCCCGATAACCGGTGTGCAGGCGCCCACTGCCCCCCTGGATGTCTACTTCTCGGGAAAAATAGACGCAATGGTTCTTGACCTCAGCCAGACTGCGCTGGGTTCCACCGTCCGAGCTACGGCGAGTTTTACTGCTGTCCTGGGGGCTGGTACCGTCAATATGGTAGGAGCCGGGCAATTCGCGATTGGTGACGATGCCAACCAGGATTTCATCAGTCCAATGCGCGGTGGCACGGTATACGCTGGCGGCGGCGATGACAGCATGTCGTTCGGCTTCGGCATGGCTAGAATCGACACACTGTTTCACGGCGGGCAAGGCTTTGACACCCTGAAGCTTGGGTCCTTTTCAATCATCGAACAGCACGCAGGCTACGTGATCATCAACGGAGGCCATAACGTCCAACTGAAACTGGTCAACGTCGAGCGGATCGAAATGAATGGCCAGGTCATCGATATAACTGCCACCACTGAGCAGAGCGCCATCGCCACCCTGTACCAGAACATTCTGGGTCGCCAGGCTGATCTGACTGGATTCGAATACTGGGACAATCAGGTCAAGGCCGGCCAAAGCCTGGGCCAGGTCGCCATCACCATGACCCGCTCTACCGAATCAGGTAACTCGCTGTTCAACGGCAACACCAGCCATGATCTGGATACCCTCTACAACGTTATCCTTAAGCGCCCTACCGACCCGGTCGGCAAAACATACTGGAGCGCCCAGATAGACCAGGGCCTGCAAAGCCTGGAACAAGTTGCTCAGGGGTTCGTCACCTCCAACGAGTTAACGGCCGCCTATCTGCCCCAGACCAAATGGGATTTCCTGGTGTGATGATCGCCGGGGAATGAAATCAAAGCATTTGTATCCCCGGCTATAGTCTACCCGTCGGTACTGGAGCACTTGGGCCACCCGCGGATGCAAGGGCTGCCAATACTCTATTGGCGAGAAAAGCTGCCGCACAGATCGCTATGGGCTGCCGGAAACGCCGGCGTTATGCGGGCCGTGCAATGGATTGTGCAGAGGCTGATTATGATGGGGTAAGAGGCGGCCTTGAGCAGCGCCAAAGATCGCGCTAAAAAGAGGCTGCCGCGTCAGTGCTGGTACCAAATATCCTGCAAAGTGGTGCCAAATCCGGCGCGAACTTACACTCACGCGGTCCAGCGCTGACAATTTTGAAAAGGAGGCAGGCGTGAATAAATGAGAAGTCACGCAAAAGTCACGCGCATGAAAAAGGCCAATGCTCTTAACATTGGCCTAAGTCACTGAATTATATGGTCGGGACGGAGTGATTCGAACACTCGCCCCCTAGCACCCCATCTCCTTTTTCATACTTCTTGAAAGCTTCCAAAATTTTACTCTGGATTTTTATAAGCCAGTATTTACTTGAGCTCCAGCGGTGTTCTGCTCTACGAGAGTCCAGTAACGGCCATCAAGAGCCGACGTTTTTGTGGGGGTAAAAGTAGGGGGAACCCAATTTATGGCCAAGATCACCATCAAATACTCGAGTCGCTGACCGCCAACGATGCAGGCCGAATCCGCCGGGAGGATGGCGATCTCGCCGGTCGAATCTTAGTCCGCAAGGACGGTGTGTCGATCAGCTTTTGATCAGCAGACGACGTCATTTTACGCGACCGCCATTACCAGCTCATCACGACACATACGCCTTACTATTATTTTTTTCGACTTAAAACCGCCAAAGCACTTCACTGATTCAGGCCAGTTTCGGCAACTTCAAAAAATTATCATTGGCGTTTATAAATGTATAATCATTTTACCTAACTCCATGATTTAGTTTTTCTAACCTCAACTTAATCCCCACCAACATACGGCGACTACACTACGCGCAAGCTCGAATATCACCCATACCATGCTGGCACTAACGGCATCTTCTTACTTGTAGACTCTTTCCCGCGAATGGGGACTTAACGGAAATTGACTATTTGTTTTTTTCAGCACGCTGCTGCCGCACATGGCAACGCCACTAATAAATAGTAACTGTTTGTTTCTAGTGCGTTGCAGTTTTCCAAAGGCACTATTTTCTATACGAATGTGAAAACCCGATCTTGATTTAGAAATACTAATGTCACGAAATAAAAATCATCGTTTCTAAACCCGTTTTTTCTTGACTACCATGACTATTAGCAACTCGACTAGTCCGTGGTTCCTCAAGGTTAAAACAATGACGAAAACGCCTGACCTCATTCTCTATACCGACAGCTCACCCAACGGTTTCAAAATCACCATTGCCCTGGAGGAATTGGGGCTCCCCTACACCTTGAAGCACGTCCATATTGAGCAGGGAGAGAACCGTCAACCTGACTTTCTCCAACTCAACCCGCATGGACGAATCCCCGTACTGATGGACACTGCGACAGGCATAACCCTGTTCGAGTCCGCCGCCATCCTGCTTTACCTGGCGCAGAAAACAGCTCGCCTGTTGCCCGAGGAACCGCAGGCACACTGGTCGGCCATCACCTGGCTGATGTTCCATACCTCAAGCATGGGACCCTTGTTGGGCCAACGCGTGCATTTCGAGTTATTCGAAAGCTCAACAAACCCGGCAACCATCGCGCGCTATCGGGAATTGACTGAATCGACATTCAGCACACTCGATCAGCGCTTGGCAGAGCACACATGGCTGGCGGGCGACGAATATTCGATCGCCGATATAGCCACCTTCGGCTGGATGCACATCGCCCGCATCATCCATTTCGACTTCAGCCAGCATCGCCATCTGACGGGCTGGTATGAGCGCGTCGCCCTGCGTCCAGCCGTGCAACGTGGCATTTCGCTGCCGCACCCGGCGACTGGCCCATAACCCCACCCACCAAGGAACTGGTATGAGCGAAAACGTAACGCACATTGCGCCTTCATCGATCCGGGGAGCGGATGCCGCGACTTTCGCCGGGCACCCTGGCTACCGCCGCATGTTCGAGCAACACCAACTGACGCTGGGGATCTTCTTGCCGCTGCGGTTTTACGAAGGTGATATGTCGGTACTCACCGGCCAGGCGGATTTAGTCAGTGAAATCGATCGGCTGGGCTTTGCCGCCACCTGGGTCCGCGATGTCCCCCTGTACGACCCTTCATTTGGTGATGCGGGGCAGTTGTTTGATCCGTTCACTTACCTTGCCTATCTTGCCGCACGCACCAAGCAGGTCAGCCTTGTGACCGGTAGCGCGATTTTCTCGCTACGCCACCCCATAGACTTGGCCAAAGCCGCTGCGACCATAGACCAACTGTCGGGAGAAAGGCTGGTGATGGGCATCGCATCAGGCGATCGCCCAGTGGAGTTCCCCGCCTATGGGCTCGAGCATAGCGAGCGCGGTGAACGCTTTGCCCATTCGGTGGATTATTTTCGGCAATTGCTGCAAGTAAAAGCGCCGATGATCCATTCGCCGCTTGGCCACCTGAGCGAAGCACAACTGCTGCCAAAGCCCGTTACAGGCCGTATTCCGCTGATCGTTACCGGCTCTTCTCGGCAATCCATGCAATGGCTGGGCGAACACGCCGATGGTTGGCTGACCTTTCCCGATTCCACCCAGAACACCATGGGGCCGCGCCGCCTGGCGGAAAAAATCCGCACCTGGCGCGCCAACATCCCGAGCGGTGGTTTCCGTCCGCACATGACCAATGAATGGATCGATTTGGCGGTGGACCCGGACTTCCCGCGCACGCCGCTACGGGGCGGGTATGTACTCAAGACCGGGCGTAACGGGCTGATCGAGCTGCTTGGCGAATGGCGCGATGCCGGCGTTAACCACGCCGCACTGGGCATCCAGATGGCGGAACGCCCGGCAAAAGAGATTCTTCAGGAACTGGCAGAAGAAGTACTGCCCCTGTTCCCCTCACGTAGCGGTCCTTTGCCCTTCCCTCAGCACTGGTAAGCGCTCGATACCTGGAGTGCCCGGCGGGCACTCCCCTGCTCAGCCTCGTAACCGGAGACCGCTAACATGTCTATTGCCCAAACGCGCCTGTTCCAAGGCTATCTCGATAGCCGCCTGGGCATGATCCACATGCTGCTTGACCAAAATGGTGCACTGATAAGGCTCGATTTCAGCGAAAGGCCTGAATACCGAGACGCCATCCTGGATCAGCAGGCTGCCGCTGCGGTTTGCCTGCAATTGCGTGAATACCTCTGCGGTACCCGCCAAACATTCGACATACCGCTCGCCCCCGCTGGCAGTGCGTTTCTCAAAGAAGCTTGGGCGTTGCTCATGGAGATCCCCTACGGAACCACTACCACGTATGGCGAGTTGGCAAAGGCAATGGGCAAGCCCTCCTCCGCTCGTGCTATCGGCATGGCCAACGCGGTCAATCCGATATCGATCATCGTGCCCTGCCATCGCGTAATCGCCGCCACGGGTCACCTGACCGGCTACAGCGGTGGTCTGGACAAGAAGCGAGGGTTGTTGGCGCTTGAAGCCGAGTTTTCGCGTGACGATCTGGCCTTCGTGCCGCCGTGGAAAGTACAACTGGAAGGTCCGGCGGCCTGATTGGGCAGTCGCTGTGGCGCGTTACCGCAGCTCGCCCTCGTCAGTTCAGAAGACGAGGGCGAGCCAGGTCAGCGGTTGACGGGTGAGCTTACGTTGCGACAGCCACGCTTTGGACCTTGCCGGGCAAGATGAGTGCGGCACATACAGCGCCGACCACCACCATGCAGGCGGAAACCAGGATGGCGTAGCTGAAGCCTTGTACTTCAGTGCCGCCGCCCGCCAAAACAGCGATGCTCACCGCCACCCCCACGGCCAAGCCAACTGCCGAACCCACCTCCTGGGTCGTGGTCAGCATGCCTCCCGCCAAGCCATGGTCGACGGCATCCACGCCTTCAATACCCGCCACTGTCCAGGCAGGAAACGCGATGCCATACCCAATGCCCGCCAGCAACGTGCCGGGAAGGATAGAGCCGGCCCAGGAGGTATCTACAGCCAGGCACAGGCCGAGCAGGGCCAGACCACAGACGAACAACGCCATGCCCCCCAGAATGACCGGCTTGGTATCAACCTTGGCGATCAGGCTCGGGCCTACCCAGGCACTGGAGAGGGTGAAGGCAATCGCCATCGGCAGCAGCCCCAACCCCGTCTGGGTCGCGGTAAAACCGAGGACTTCCTGCATGTACAACGCCACGACGACAAACGTCGGGCCCAGTGCCGTGTTCGCGAGCAGCGACACCAGGTTCGCGCCCCCCGTCATGCGTCGCCAGAAAATCGGGATAGGCATCAACGGGTATTCCACCTTGCTTTCGACCCAGACGAACAAGGCGAGCAAACCCAAAGCCAGGGCAACCAGCCCAAAGGTGATTGGAGACGCAAGCCCGACGTGCTCGCTGTTGGCGAACGCAAACACCAGCGTCGCGGCGCCCCCGGCAACCAACACGGCACCGCCGATATCCAGGCGCCTGCCCGCCATGGCGACGTCACGCTCGCCCGTCGGCAGGTAACCTGACAATGCGATCACCAGCACACCGACCGGTACATTAATCCAAAGGACCCAGCGCCAGCCCAGGACATCGGTAATGACCCCCCCGAGAATCAGGCCCGCGACAAAGCCACTCGCCGCCACCGCCGTCCAGGCACCCAGCGCTCGATTACGCGATGCCTGGTCGGGAAACAGTGCCAGCAGCAGTGAAAACGCTGCCGGTGAAAACAGAGCGGCGCCAAAGCCTTGCGTGGCTCGGGTGGCGATCAGCATGGCGGGAGTTTGCGAGAAACCACCGAGCAACGAACCGAGGGTGAAAATCACCAGGCCAATCAGGAACACACGGCGACGGCCAAACATGTCGGCAGCACGCCCGCCCAGCAGAAGGAAACCTGCAATGGCGACACCATACGCGTTGATCACCCACTGCAAGGCGCCAGGCGTGAAGCCCAGGCTTTCCTGAATTTGCGGCAAGGGAATCATGGTGATGGAAAAGTCGAGCAGTGCGACGAACTGAGTCGTGCAGAGCAATATCAGGCAAAGGCGCCAGCGAGGGTTATTCATTGTGCATCCCATTTGATTTAGTTTTGCTAAATTAACTTAGTACCTCTAAACACGATGTATCATCGCGTTGGCGTTTCGTAAGCGGAAACGATCATTTTTGCGTACCACATTTAGGAAAACTAAAGCCGATGTCTACGTCACTGCCTCTTCTTGCACTAAGAACCTTCGTTGAGGTTGGCCAACGAGGAAGTATGAAAGCTGCCGCTGAAGCCTTGAGCGTCACGTCAGGCGCGGTCAGCCAACAGATTCGGTTGCTGGAAGATCGAATCGGAATGGCGCTTTTTACGCGAGAGAGGAGCGGTTTACGCCTTACTGAAGCGGGGGCCAGCGTGCATCCCGCGCTGTTCCAGGCTTTCGAACAAATGCAGGAGGCGTTGCAGTCCCTGGAAGAGATCAAATCCCGGCAAACCTTGACCGTCAGCACCGTCGCTACGTTCGCGGCCTCATGGCTGGTGCCACGACTGGGCCGTTTCAACCTGCGACATCCGCACATTGAGGTCCGCGTCGAGGCGACTTCCGCCGTGGTGGATATGCGTCGGGACCGAGTCGATGTGGCACTGCGGCATGGGTTGGGAAGCTACCCTGGCTTGGCGGTCACACGATTGATGGCGCCCATCTTGGTGCCCGTCGCGAGTTCCGCCTTTATGGCGGCTAGCCCTGAACTCATGGAACCCGTGGATTGCCTGAACTTCCCGCTGCTGCACGACTCTGACCGCGCAGACTGGTCCTTGTGGCTCACGGCACATGGCGTCGCAAAAGACCCACGTGCCGAACGCGGTACCGCTTTTGAAGATGACTTCCTGCTGATTCGCGCCGCGGAGGCTGGCCAGGGCCTCGCTTTAGTCCCTCAGGAGTACGCTCGTGAGGAAATTGCTGCGGGTCGCCTTGTGCAAGTCATGGACAAGCCTTGGCCGGCAAGATTTGCCTATTACGTCGTCACTCGGCCCGAAGCAGTGCAGAGGGCTGAGATCAAGGCGTTCGTGGAATGGATTCAGGAAGAAACACGGGAAACGATCGAATGAAAGCGACGCGGCTTTAGCTGCGGTCATCACTCACCCTTCTCGATTATTGTTTCGGTAAACAGGGCTGGCGCGTTCGCAAGCGACTCGCCATGTCAGTACTCAGACAAAGAACGCCGGTACCCACATAACACTGAGCAGCGTTGCCGCAAGAATGCCACCGATCACGCCGATACCGATTGCCCGTTGGCTGGCGGCATCGGCCCGGAGGCCACCGCCAGCGGGACCACGCCGGCTATTGGGGCTTCTTAGCGCGCCCCCCACAGTCAGAGCTAGAGACTGCTGACAGGCCGTCATCAAGGTCCCCTTACCCTCCATCGCCGAACTTACTCCAGGAGGGGACATTGGCACCCAGAAATCTCGCGTCCATTTTCTTCGAAGCAGACATGGATTCCATCCAAAGCCAGTCGTTTCGTAGGGGTAAAAACACTTTAAAATAAAAAGGGGTCGCGAGATAAAATCTCGCAACCCCTTGAATTATATGGTCGGGACGGAGTGATTCGAACACTCGACCCCTAGCACCCCATCTCCTTTTTCATGCTTATTGAAAGCTTCCAAAATTTCACTCTGGATTTTTCTAAGCGAGTATTTACTTGAGCTCCAGCGGTGTTCTGCTCTACGAGAGTCCAGTAACGTCCATCAAGAGCCGAGGTTTTTGTGGGGGTAAAAGTAGGGGGATCGTACATCAGTAGGGTTCACAGACCATGGCATGATGGTGATCATGCCCTAATCTCTTTGCGAGGTAGTAATGCAACTCTTCGCTGCTCAAATTAGCCCAAGGCTGTCCAGGTAAGCACTCACCTCTCCCATTCCTCGCTCCGCTACATCCAGTAGGTCATCTCGGTCTTTACGATTCAGCGGCAGCGGACCCGCGTTAGACACCCATTTAGAGACGCTGGTTTTGGGTAAACGCCTGGATGACAGAACCATCGCCATAAGGTCGTCCCGTGCTTTTTCATCGTTGAAAACGGCCTGCAAGTTTTGGCCCTTTGGATTGTTTCTCGTGCCATCTTTCATACCTGCGGCGTGAAATGAAGCTCGTCTGATAATGCACGGAACGCATTTGCCACACTGCTGATGCGTTCTCTTCCATTTCCCACAGGACACAGTATCGGTGGCCAGAGCGTTGAGCGAGACTTGATCGGAACAGCCCAGAAGCATCTCCCCCTTTGTCTTTAGCGCATACGGGTTTTTGACAACGACTGGCAAACCAACGGTGTCCAGAATCTGCTGGAACAACCCAAGAAAATGAGGATGAGTCGTTCGGGTGCTCAGCGCCCCTATGCGTCTTGGCGTCATTGGTGGATTGAGAGCGATGAGAGCAACTAGGAACGATGTTAGTACGTTCGCCCCGACATCCCGTCTTGCGTAACTAAACCGGTCGCCATTTATGCGGCAACAGCTCATAAATAGCACTCTCCCGCTGCTTCGGTGCCCTGAAAACGCCGGCCCCGACCTCGATTACCTCGCCGAAATTCTCGTATCGGAATACACATCCTTTACCTATCGCCGTACGTCCTTCGTACATGACTGCGCATCTTCATGATTCCATTTTCCACACTATAGAGCTGCGCTGAACGCTCTGGGGCCCGATCAGCGTAATCAGCAACTCGCAGAAGGTGGTCAATAATACCTTGCCGAAGGAAAGCGCATTGGCGTCGCTTTTCTCGTCGAGCACGGATTTGAGGACGAGGACTGCACGTTGTCAAAAGTTCCGGTCAAACGGGAATGAATGGAAGTGCACAGGTGGAGGCTACGGCGGTGTAACGATGCAACCCCTTGCTGGACGATGATGGGCCTGAGGACTGCGCCCATATCCTGCAGGTCGGAATAATTGCGTGGGCTGTCTTTGCAAGAATAGCGATTCCACCACCCCGCGCGCCAGAGAAGCTACGATCTGGCGACCCTCTTCGCTGTCCCTGGACGTGGCTAACTAATTCTTGATGTGTCTCTCTCTATGATGCACTAAAACATGTGGTCAAGATTTCATTTGGACGCAGAACTACTTATCAAGCGTTACACCTAGCCAGATTGAAATGTCCAACGCGTTCAGTGTGCTTCGCTACTCGCAAACGGAGGAAGCCGATCCCTTGGATCGGCTTCCGACCCAGGCTAGTTCCCCAGCCCGGCGCCTCTAGCCTGGGCCTGCATGAACTTGAGTGCGTTGGTAGAGAGATCCATACCGTCACTCCAGAGATTGCGCCAGATTGACAGATCCCCCGTCAGCTTCTGAGACACGACCGCAGATGAGAAACTCTCGAAAGTAATAGGCCCCTTGTAGCCAATATGGGCCAACGCATGGAAGAAGCTGGTGAAATCCAGATGGCCAGAGCCGAGGTAGCCACGGTGGTTCTCACCGATGTGCACGTAGCCAAGTTTGTCGCCGCATGCAACGACCGGACTGAAAAAGTCGGCCTCCTCAATGTTCATGTGATAGATGTCGAGGTGAACCATGAGGTTATCTGCTTGCACCTTGTCGAGGATCTCCAAGGCCTGAGCGGTGGTGTTGACTACGTTACTCTCATACCGATTAACGACCTCTAGGCCGAGGGTAATGTCATAACCCGCAGCAACATCAGCGACGCGCTTGAGTGACTCCACCACGTGTTGCAAACCTTTCTTGGTGACCGGCTTGTGGTATTTACCAAACGCGCTATACAGCCCCCCGCACAGGTATCGGGAACCCAAACCATGTGCCACCTTCAAGCTGTGCTCCAGCAGTTGAACCCCCTTGGCGACAACGGCTGGGTCGTCGCTGGAAACATCTGCATCGAAAGCCAGGCCACGAGAGCAGGACACTTGAAGCCCGGCCTCTTCCAACAATGCACGCGCATGCCCCTCGTCGAGCATGTCAGTGTCGTGAAGTGAGAACTCGACCAGATCGTAGCCAGCCTTCTTAGTGTTACGCACGATGTGTTCCACTGCCGCACGTTCCAGATTCCCTTCCCACACCAATGCGTGTACGCCGAAAGTATTCATAATATCTAACCTCTCTGTTATTTTTGTAGCTGAAGAAAATTGATTTTTTGAGTGCCGTTTTCCCTCTCATCTAAATATGCGGAGATGAAAAACTGCGTTTTTATAAAGAAATCTATCTACGCCTCTTTGAGTAACCTACTACTTCTTGAATCCGGACTTACGTCCTCTGAACCACCGAATAATCATGACTAGAATCAAAAACAGCCCCCAAACAGCCGTCGACAAATGCTGGTTAGCACCCAGCAAGTTCAATCCAGACGACAGTGTTTGAAGGATGATCAGTGCCAAGACAACGGGCACTACGCGACCAAAACCTCCAAAGGGATCAACCCCCCCCAAAAAACATGCGACGACGGTAATCAGCAGTAAAGCCTCACCGTGCCCTACACGTACAGAGTTGAATCGGGTAAGCATCAGCATGCCGGCAACCGCACACATGACGCCGGATAGGGTGTAGATCAGCACTAACGTCCGTTTGGTATTGATGCCCGAATAGCGTGAAGCGTTGATGTTGGAGCCGATCATGTATAGCGCGGCGCCATGGCGCGACCGGGTCAGTATCAAATGCCAGATCAGCGCGGCTACGGCAAAGATCACCAAGGGAATTGGAACGCCTACAAGGTAGCCATGCCCTAGAGGTTGCAGGAAAGCAGGGAACCCAGAGATATCGCCGCCTTGTGTCAAGAATTCCCCGCACCCGCGCAGGAAGATCATCATCGCCAGAGAGACCAGGATCGGATGGGCGCCGACAAATGCGATAACCAGACCCATCACGCAACCAGCTAAAGCTCCCACGCTAACTGCAGCGATACCCCCTAGAACGAACGCACCGATGGACGCATCCACCCCACCGAAATAGTGCAACACGTAGGCCATAGCCAGGCCGCTGATGTTGGCTGTGTACACGACTGCCAAATTGAAACCACCAGAGATGATGGGCATCAATATGGCCAACGTCAGCAGCCCCAGTTCAGGTAATTGGAAGGCGATCGAGTCCAGATTCGGCAACTTCAAAAACTGCGAAGAGAGCGATCCAAAAAACAGTAGAACTGCCAACAAAAAGCAGATAAGTCCAACAACTTCGCTATTAGACGTACTCCGGAACTGTGCATAGACATACTTGATCATGCTTGGCTCCTGGAGGCTGAATTGAAAAACGCCCCGAACTTGATATTTGAGGTCGAAATGGCAATGAGGATGATCGCTCCGATGATCATTTTGAACGCGAAGGGTGAGATGCCTAATAGATTCAGGCCATTCTGTGTGATGGCAACCAACAATACTCCCAGGAAGCACCCCAGCACTGTTCCCTTGCCACCACCTAGACGTGCACCACCTAAAACGACTGCGGCCAAAACGTCCAGTTCTCGGCCGATCAAGGCATTTGGAATAACCTCTTGGACAATGTTCGCCTGCATCAGGCCGCCTATTCCTGCCATAAGCCCACACCATCCGAATGCGAAAAACTGCATCCTGGCCACATTGATGCCGACACGGCGCGCACCCTCAGGGTTGTCACCGAATGCCAGCAGTTGCCTGCCAATGGTCGAGTACCTCAGCAATACCCACGTCAGCACCATGACTGCCAGCATCACAAATACCGGCAAGGTGAATTCTGCCCAACCTCCGTCCACCCTCTGCTGCCCGACGACCACAATCCGCTCCGCCAACCAATCGGGCAGATCGTAGAGAAAACGACCGTTGCTGAAATACATCAACAACCCGAAATAGGCGTTGTAGGTAGCGATGGTGACGACAATCGATATGATTCGAAAATAGTGAATCAAGGCAGCATTGATGAAGCCGAGCAAGACGCCAATCCCGCCGGCCACTAGAAAGCCACTGCACCACCCTGCCCCACCCATCGTTTCGAAACACTGAATCGCGACGTATTGCACCACGGAGGCCGAAACGGCGAATGAAATATCGATCCCGCCTGCAATGAGCACGATCAGCAGACCAAAGGCCCAGATCAGGTTTACGGAATTATTGTTCAGCAAATCGGCAAAATTCTGCAATGTCAGAAACTTATCGGACGCGATGGATAGCAGCACGCACAGCACGATAAGCACCAAGCCGAGCCGAAATTCGGTCTGATTATCGCGAATTAAGTTACCCATAAATTGACTCCTCCATTTTCTGGAGATCCATTACGCGAGGGTCGTATTCAGCAATGACTTCTCCTGCCTCCATATGCATCACCCGATCGGCATTAAAATAGACTTCTGGAACCTCGTCGGAGATCAGCAATATTGCCAGCCCCTCTTCAGCGAGTCGGCGCACGATCTTGAAGATCCCGGCGCGAGCGCTCACGTCTACGCCAACCGTGGGAGCATCGAGAATCAGTACCTTGGGATCGATGCTTAGCCACTTCGCCAAGGCTACACGTTGCTGATTGCCTCCTGACAACGTAGAGATAGCGTCATCAGTATTCCCCAGCTTGATGCCTAAGGCCTTGATCCATTGATCTACCGAGGCCTTCTTTCGACTGGGCGAGATGAGGCCGAAGACGTTCGACAGTCGAGGCAGCACCGCCAGCACCTGGTTATCCGCAATAGACTGCGGTTGGATCAACCCGAGGGTGAGCCTGTCCTCCGACAGGTACCCGACCCCATGCTTGATGGCATCGCGATTGGATCTGAACGTCACCGTCTTGCCGTTCAGCTTCACCTGCCCGCTGTGAGCCTTTGTCATACCAAAAAGCGTGTGCGCAAGTTCAGTACGGCCTGCGCCTATAAGCCCAATGAGACCTACGACTTCGCCCGATCGAATCGTCAAACTGACATTTTTAAACTCGCCCGGTCGAGCCAGGCAGTCGACCTCCAGCACAGGCGCTGCGGCAGACCGATCTCTAGCGGCAACCACCGAATCAAAACATTCGCCAGTCATTAGTTCGGTCAGTTTCGACTGGGTCATTCCTGCCGTGTCATACACACCGATCAAGCTGCCGTCTCGGAGCACCGTAACCCTGCTTGAAATCTCCAGAACCTCGGCCAACCGGTGACTGACAAACACAATGGCCACACCCCGCGCCGATAACGAGCGCACTACCTTCAGTAACCCGTTCGTTTCGGTCTGAGTCAGCGAAGCTGTCGGTTCGTCCATGAAAATCAGCTTGGCGTCGCCCACCAGTGCACGAGCGATCGCGACGAGCTGACGCTGTGCAATAGGCAACGTATGCAAGCGAGCGTCCAGGTCCAGTTCGACCCCCAATAGCTCGATTGCAGAATGTGCCTGATTCCTGATTTTGCGATGGCTTACCGGCTTGGGAACGCTGCTCAGAAGCGTTTCAAAAGCTATGTTCTCCGCCACCGTCATATGGGAAAACAGAGCCAAGTCTTGCCAGATAACCGCGATACCTCGCTTGCGCGCAAGTACCGGGGTAATGGCTTTTTCCGCATGGCCGAAGTACGTCATTGACGCACCCGGTTCGGGGGTATACGCGCCGGCGATGATTTTGATGAGGGTACTTTTTCCTGAACCGTTCACACCCGCCAGGCAATGCACCTCTCCTTCCTTGACCTCGAAGGAGACATCCTTCAAAGCCTTCACTCCGCCGAAAGTTTTACTGATATGCGCAAAGTCTATTGCGCTTGAAATATAGGAACCAGGCATTAGCGTATCACTCGAGGTTGGTATGGTTGGCACGCATCGCGTCTAAACTGACGGGCAACCTTTTTATAAGTTTTAACACCATTACTTCGAATAAAATGAATAGGGCTCCCTCGTAGAGCGACCCCATAGGCAGAACGGAGGTTCGCGTCTCACCAACATCGTCAGCCATCGTCTGAGCCGGTAAATAAAGAATAGAGCTCGCCTTTTGTGCGGCCCGCCCTGTGGGCTGCGCTGTCAATACGAGGGTATGTGCCCCCGCTTGATTGGCAACATCAAGTAATGCCAGAGCTGTAGAAATCTCTCCCGTTCCTGACGTGACTATAAACAAATCACCTGGACCTACAGAAGGAGCAGTTACATCTCCTTCAACTGCAGCGTCGAGGCCCATATGGAACATGCGCATAGCAAACCCCATAATTTGCAGACGCTCACGCCCACCACCGAAGACCACCACACGGCGCGCGTTCACGATCAACTCAACTGCGCTGTCTACTTGGGCATCGTCCAGACGGTCAAATGTTGACGCAAGTTCTGTCAAGGCTGCTTTGTACAAAGACGACATAGCTGACTCCTAAGGGAAATAAATTCTGACGGCGAATTTAATTACTCGATTGCCCGGACATTAGAGTCCGAGCTCAGCGAGTCCCTTTACAGTCTCAGCATTGATAGGCAGTAGGTTTTCCGTGATGATGTTATGCGTCTGCGCATTGGGATGGATAACACCCAACCCTTCTATGGTCATACCATCTGTAATAGGAGTGCCAGCTTTGAGCATCTTCCCGAGTGTTACGAATATGCGGCCTGCCTCGGCAGGATTCCACATGAATCCACCGCTGATAGCTCCGCTGAGCACGAGTTTGGCACCCTGGCCTGGCGACACTGGCCCAAGGACAAATACTTTGCCAACCACTCTACGCTCTTGAATGGCACGGCCAACACCGATCGGGCCCTGACTCCCGAATGCAAGGAACCCAGTGAGGTCGGGATTGGCTGACATCAGATCAAGTGCTGTTTTTCGACTTTCATCAACGCTTTCAGCTACGCCGTATCGATCGCCGACTAGCTCCATGTCAGGGTATTTTCGCTTTAGATAAGCAATGGCAGCGTCGGCCCATGCTTTATGGAGAGGTACGGTTAGGGAACCGACAAACACCGCGTACTTGCCCTTCCCACCCATTTTTTTTGCGAGCAGCTCGGCATGAGTTTCACCGAATCCTTGGGTGGATGACAGTTCGAAATTCCAATCCACATTTTTGAGCCCAGGCCCCTCATGCGAGATAACAATGATTCCCGCATCACGGGCTTTCTTCAAGACGGGTTCCAGTGCGGCTTCATCATTCGGAACTACACCAATGATGTCGACGCCTTTCGCGATCAGGTCTTCAATTGCACGTACTTGCAGCGATGGGTCTGTGCTGGTGGGGCCGATCATGGTTGCGTTGACGTTCAGCTCCTTAGCTTTCTCCTTGATGCCCGCCTCCATGGCGTTGAACCATGGAACACCGCCAATTTTTACAACGATACCCATAGTGGGAGCGTTTTCGGCTGCTGCACTAAGTGAGATGCCGCCAGCGACAAGGACTAGCGCAGACACTGCTAAAAATTTTCTTATCATTATTGTTCTCCAAGCTGTTTATCGCTAAAGCTGCACAATCGATTGTGCATTATTCGAATGAGGTACCCCTGCTTATCGGAAGGATCATCGTAGGCTGAAATCCGGTAAAAAGAGGTGGTTGCACAATCGGTTGTGCCTATCTAATCTCCGCATAGACCGTCAGTCAAGAAATTTCTAAAAAGGTGTACTGTGACACAGAGCAAAACGACCATTTATGACATTGCCAAGCTTCGCGGCGTCTCACCAGGGACGGTAAGCGCCGTTCTCAATGGCACGTGGAAGCAGCGTCGGATTGGCGAGAAAACGGCGTTGAAAATTCAGCAAATCGCGGATGAGCACGGCTACACCTTGAATTTGCAGGCCCGTGGACTACGCACAGCTAGATCCGGCATAGCCGGTTTCATCGTGCCGGTGCACGACAACCGCTTCTTTGCGTCAATGAGCCATGCCTTTGAAGCGGAGGCGAGAAACCGTGATCTCTGTCCTGTGATTGCGTCAACCTCCCGAGACCCGGAGCAAGAAGCGAGAACAGTTGAGACCTTGATTGCTCACGCCATTGATTTCCTGTTCATAGCCGGCGCAAACGATCCTAATACCGTATCGGCTTTGTGCAAATCGGCCAACGTCCCATACATTTTTCTGGACCTCCCAGGCGAAAATGCTCGCTCCGTGGTCAGCAATAACTATGGTGGTGCAGAAATGCTGACTCGAAAAATCTTGGAGACAATGCCATCTGTCGAAGATGCAAGACTCGCTAAACCTTATTATATTGGTGGTGGAAACGACGATTACGCATCTACGTTACGGCTAAAAGCATTCAAAGATACTGTGCTGTCGACTGGCGGACAGTTGGCTGATGATCAGATATTACTGTGTGGTTACGCCCCTAGCCATGCTGAGTCTGAAATTGCAGGTCTATGTGAACGTCTAGGAGGACTTCCTTCCGGGTTATTTATAAATTCCATACGTACATTCGAAGGAGCATTAAGCTACTTCGTTAATAAGCCAGCCCATTTTTTCGCAAATACCAGCATTGGAGTATATGACTACGACCCCATCTCTGCATTTTTACAATTCCCCATTCATATGGTACGGCAGGACAGCAAAGGACTAGTCTCCAAAGCTTTTGAGCTTCTTGACTCCAAAGACGAAAGCGCACGACTGATAATTATTGAACCAGAGCTTGTTGCACCTAGGACTATATACGGTAGCTTTTTCAGCGACATCGGATAGTCGTTCCACTCAACAGCAAAGTATATCGTATTAATTTAAATGTTTACTTCGATTAAAAAATTGAAAAAATTATGACATTGCCACGCATGGTTGTATTTGGTGAAGCACTGACAGACATCGTTCAGCACAAACCGGGAGAATGGCAAGGATACCCAGGTGGAGCTCCATGGAATGTGGCTCGCACGCTCAGCCGATTAGGAGTTAAAACCGCTTTCGCAGGTTCAGTCAGTAACGATTCTCTCGGCGATGAGATCGTCGCGCAGTCCATGGCTTCCGGACTCGATATGCGCTTTATTCAACGAGTGAACGCTGATCCTCTCGTAGCAATCGTCCCGTCAAGCCATCCGCCCCGTTATTTCTTCGCGGGAGAAGCAGATCTGCTGTTCACACCTGACCTGCTGCCGGCACAGTGGCTCGACCATGCAGATTCCTGCCATTTCAGTTGTATTAGCCTAACGCGCCAACCTCTAGACGATAAGCTTTTGTCGATAGCACAAGCGGCAAAAAAATGCGGAAAAACAATCAGCTTTGACCCCAATTGGAGGAATGTTATGGATACTCACTATCGCAATTATACGTATCCATCAATGCTGGCCTTAGCTGACACTGTCAAATTCTCCGACGAAGACTTGAGAAATATTTACCCAGGCCTCAGTGAGTCAGAAGCGCTTTATGAAATCAGACAACTGAATCCAAAAGCAGAAATTCTTTTGACCCGTGGCGAGCGTGGCCTTTCGCTTTATACATCTGAGACAGCTTATGAACAGGCTGCCATTCCGATTTGCGTATCGGATACCGTGGGGGCAGGTGATGCATCAATGGCCGGTTGGCTCGCCTCTAGATTGCTTGGAATCCATGAGGCCAGCCAACGGTTAGAGTTTTCTGCTGCTTGTGCTTCCCTTTCGTGCAGCGATCCTGGCGCTTACTCTCCAGACCACAAAGAGGTTTTGAGTTTTTTGAACAAAACAAAAGCAGGGCAATAAAATAGACAATCGACCAAAAGTTTCTAACTTACACATTCTAGGCGTGAGCGATTACTATATGAGATGTGACAATTGAAAATAAATGCAACTGAATGAAAATAGACGCAACCAGAGCGCCATCATCCCTCGTGACTGATTTTGCCCTCTCCTAGGGATGCTCCGATCAACTTGCCACACGGTCGCGTGTGAATTGAAATTTTCCCGACACTCATCGCGATTTACCGAAAACGGCCCGATATATCGTGTATTGAGGGCGTTTTCGCCCGGTTATCCCTGTTAAACGCGCAACTCGCCCATACCCATCAGCTGTTTTCGAGCCATCCACAGGTTCGAAAGGGCGAACAGCGTGGTCAACTGAGCCGTGTTTTTCATCAGCCCCCGAAAGCGCACTTTCACGTAACCAAATTGCCGCTTGATCACCCTAAACGGATGCTCAACCTTGGCCCGTGTCTGAGCTTTGAGTACTCGATCTTGCGCTTGGCTTTGTACAGCAGGCTGCATTTATTCAATTTGGAATAGATGCTGCGACGCGCCGCGATTTGCGAGATGACCTCACGATTTTCATGCTCTTTACGCTTCTCGACACCGGTGTATCCAGCGTCTGTATACACCGCGTTTTCTTCGCCATGGAGCAGTTAAGCGACCTGCGTGACATCCGCCACATTGGCGGCAGTGCCATGAACGTGATGAACCAGGCCGGACTCGACATCAGCGCCAATATGGGCCTTCATCCCGAAGAAATACTGGTTGCCTTTCTTGGTCTGGTGCATCTCGGGGTCGCGCTTTCCCTCTTCGTTTTTGGTCGAACTGGGGGCATGAATAATGGTGGCGTCGACGATGTTGCCTTGGCGCAGGGAAAGGCCTTTTTCTTGCAGATAACCGTTGATGACCGTGAAGATCGCCGGGGCCAGTTGATGCTTTTCCAGCAGGTGCCGGAAGTTCATGATCGTGGTGTCTTCGGGTATCGGCGCGCTCAAGGTCAGGCGGGCGAACTGGCGCATGGGCGTGATTTCGTAGAGCGCTTCTTCCATGGCCGGATCGCTCAGGGAGAACCAGTTTTGCAGCAGATGAATGCGCAACATGGTGTCCAGAGGATAGGGTTTTCTGCCGCCGCCGGCGTTGGGGTAGAACGGCTCGATCAGCCCCAGCAGACCCGTCCAAGGCACGACCTGATCCATCTCGGCGAGGAAGCGTTCGCGGCGTGTCTGCTTGCGCTTGCCGGCATATTCGAAATCGGCAAAGCTCATCTGGCTCATGGTGGGCTCGGATCAGGTGGTCAGCCGCATTTCAGCACATTTGAAGGCTTGTTCGGAGATTCCTTAGCTCAGACGCTCTGGAGAATTTGAACATAATAACCGTAGCGGAATCGGTCACTAGCCATGCCCCTGCACGCAGCGACGTTCAGGAGTATCTAACGTTTGTTTGTTCGAAACTTAAAGGGGAAAGTGGACAAATGGGGATATATATTTCGCGCGTGTACAAAACATTGCGGACCTTAACCTTAAGTACAGCTATTGTCGGCGTCTAGAATTGCGGGCGACTTTAGCACCCGCAGAGTTCATTAATTTGGCTTTATCAGAATACCGACTGAATTTTCAGGCCGGCCACTAACGCGTTGTCGACTTGCTTAACACCGCCTGGGTTGGCTATGTATTGCAGGTTAGGACGCACGGTCAGCCAGTTGGTGATGTGGAAGCCGTAGTTGAGTTCGACGTTGTACTCGGTGTTACGCATCGGTGCGTAGCCCGATTGGTCGTAGTCGGTGAAACCACCAGCGGCGTTGAGTAACTCGGCGTTTTTCTTCACGTCGCTGTTGGCATGGATACGGGAGAAACCGATACCCACGTCATCTTTTGTACGCGCGTCGAATGGGCCCTTATACACAAACATCAGCGACTGGTAGTTGTCGACCAGGTTGGTGTCTTTGTCGTGGAAGGTGACGTTTGCCGCGATGTTCAGGCCGCGGGAAGCGTCGCCGTTATGCGTGGTGAGTTGCTGTTGCACAACGCCCCAATAGCCTTTCTTGCTGCTGTGGGTACGGTAGCCCAGGCCCGTAGTGGCAGCATCGTTGCCGTTGATGTCTTCACGGACGTCGCTGGCATCCGCGGCGCTCTTGTAGTAACCCACGCGGTATTCGCCCGGCAGGCCATTGACCTTCGGCGACCAGACCAATTCCACCGGAATCACGGTGCCCTTGGTGCCGCTGCCGCTGAGTTTGAAGCCGTTGCCGTGCTCCAGTTGCGATGGGTTCTGGTTGTACGCACCGATCTGCGCGTACAACTCAGGCGTGATGTTGTACTTCACGCGGATAGCGGCCTGGCTGACCGGCCAGTTGTACCAGGTGTTTACGTAGTTACCCACTTGGGAGCCACAGAACGACAGGTTCTGGAAGTCGCACGGGAAGGTGTTGAAGTCTTCGCCTTCACCGAAGTAACCGAGTTTCACGTCCAGCTTGTTGTCGAACATCTGGTGCTGAATCCAGAACTGGGTCAGACGCACCATATGGCCACGGCCATACACTTCTTGAGACTAACTCAAGGTGCCGGCACGCGGGTCGCCGATACGGTCGTTGGAGATGTTTTGACCGTTACGGTTGGTCAGTTGGATCTTGGCCTGGGTGTTATCCCAGCCCCACAGTTTTTGCAGGTCGAGTGCCACGCCCAAGCCAAACTGGTCGGCATAACGCGCAGTCTTGTCGTTGTTGTAGCCACCGTGCAGGTTGCCGCCGACTTCGCCGACGTAGTCTGCCTTGATGTCGATACCCTGCTCGATCAGCTTGGTCCGCTCGCCGCCCCAGTCACCGGTCATCCATTTGGAATCGGCGCTGAACGCTTCGTCCGCCATCGCATTGGCAGACAGAACCAGAGCAGCGGCCGCTGACAGCTGGCAGAACACGCGGGTGTTGTTGTGTTGCTTTTTCATCCCTACATCCTCGTTGTTATTTTTATCGAGTGTTGACCAGGTATTCAGCCGCGGTGGTTGCGGCGGAAATAGTTGATAAGGCCTTGAGTGGACCCGTCGTCAGCCGTCTCTTCTTCAGTACCGGTCAGGCGGTTGTAGACGCCCTTGCCCAGCTCTTTGCCCAGCTCCACGCCCCATTGGTCGAAAGCGTTGATGCCCCAGATGACGCTCTGTACGAACACCTTGTGTTCATACATCGCCACCAATGCGCCGAGGCGACGGGGGCTGATGCGCTCAACCACAATGGTGTTGCTCGGGCGGTTACCCGGGATCACCTTGTGGGGTGCAAGTTTCTGCACTTCGGCTTCGGCCATGCCTTTTTCGCGCAGTTCGGCTTCAGCTTCGGCGCGGGTCTTGCCCAGCATCAGTGCCTGGCTCTGGGACAGGCAGTTGGCGTACAGCCACTGATGGTGGTCGGAGACTGGGTTGAAGCTGACGATCGGCACGATGAAATCGGCCGGGATCAGTTGGGTGCCTTGGTGCAGCAGTTGGTGATAAGCGTGCTGGCCGTTGCAGCCTACGCCGCCCCAGATAACCGGGCCAGTGTCGGTGGAAACCGGCGTACCGTCCTGGCGCACGCTCTTGCCGTTGGATTCCATGTCCAGCTGTTGCAAGTGCTTGGTGATGTTCCGCAGGTAGTGGTCGTACGGCAGGATCGCATGGCTCTGCGCGCCCCAGAAGTTGCCGTACCACACGCCCAACAGGCCCAGCAGCACCGGCATGTTCGCCTCGAACGGTGCGGTCTGGAAATGCTGGTCCATGGTGTAGGCACCGGACAGCAGTTCCTTGAAGTTGGACATGCCGATGGCCAGCGCAATCGGCAGGCCGATGGCCGACCACAGCGAGTAACGACCGCCGACCCAGTCCCACATCGGGAAGATGTTTTCTTCGCGGATACCGAAGGCCACGGCGGCCGCGTTGTTGCTCGATACGGCGATAAAGTGGCGATACAGCTCGGCTTCCGAGCCGCCCTGGGCCAGGTACCAGGCGCGGGCGGCCTGGGCGTTTTTCAGGGTTTCGAGGGTGTTGAAGGATTTCGACGAGACGATGAACAGCGTGGTCTCGGCGCGCAGCTTCATGGTCAGCTCGTGGAACTCGCTGCCGTCGATGTTCGCCAGGTAATGGCAGCGCACGCCTTTATGGGCGTAGGACAACAGCGCTTCGGACACCAGCTCCGGACCGAGGAACGAGCCACCGATACCGATGTTCACCACGTCAGTGATCGGCTTTTCGGTGTAGCCACGCCACAGGCCGTCGTGGATGCGGCCTACGAGGTCGGTAATCTGGTTCAACACTTTGTGCACGTCGGGCATGATATTCACGCCATTGACCGACAGCTTGTCGCCTACCGGTCGGCGCAATGCGGTGTGCAGCGCCGGGCGACCTTCGGAAGAGTTGACCGGCTCGCCATTGAACAGCGACTTGATCGCGCCCTGCAGGTCAACTTCCTTGGCGAGGCCTACGAGCAGGTCGCGGGTCTCGCTGGTAATCAGGTTTTTCGAGTAATCAAGAAACAGGCCGCAGCTGCTTAATGTGAACCGGTTGAATCGCTGTGGATCAGCATCAAAGGCTTCACGCATGCTGAAGCCCTGCAACTCACTGCGGTGCTGCTCAAGCGCCAGCCACCCTGATAAACGGGTCACATCGTGAGGTATCGAGTAATGCGCCATTTAAGGTCAACACCTGAAATTGTAGAGAGGAGTAGCGCCTGTCACTGAACGGTGTAACCACCGTCGACCACCAGGTTTGCTCCGTTGATCATCGCCGCCGCATCACTGGCCAAAAACAGCGCCGCCAGACCGATCTCCTCGGGAAGCGCGAACCTGCGGGTCGGTATTTGTGCGCGGGCACGCACGCCAATTTCACCGGCCCAGCCCTTCTGCCCCATCTCTGTCTCGACCACTGTCGGTGAGATGGTGTTGGAGGTGACGCCACGAGGGCCCCACTCCAATGCCAGGCACTGACTCATGCCAATCACCCCAGCCTTCGATGCGCTGTAGGCGGTATGACCGTCGATGCCAATCAACGCAGCTTGGGAAGACAGCGTCACCACGCGGCCCCAGGCGTTCTTGAACATGTGCGGTGCAACGCTTTTCGCCAACAGGAACTGCCCGCGCAAATTAATCTCCATGGTCTTGTCCCACGCTTCGACGGACAACTCTTCAGCGGGTGCAGTGATGGCGATACCGGCATTGTTGATAAGCACGTCAATACGCCCAAAATGCGCTGCGACGGCTTCCACAACCTCGCTGATCTGTTGCGCCACGCTGATATCAACCACCCACCCTTTGCACTTCAACTCTTGCGCTACCTGCTCGATAGCCGGGTCTCGATCCAATAACGCAAGACGTGCACCACGCTCGGCAAACAACTCGGCAGTGGCACGCCCGATGCCCGTTGCTGCACCCGTCACGATCACGACTTTGTTGCTGAAATCAAAGGCACTGGCGAAAGTAAGCTTGCTCATAAAAACTCCATGGAAAATCTTGAGTGACTTAACGGTTGTGATGTTTACGACTGATGAAAATCGCCAGCAGAATAATTGCGCCCTTGATCACGCTCTGCACATAGGGCGACACGCTCAGCAAGTTGAGGCCGTTGTTCAGCACCCCAAGCAACATGGCACCGACCAGCGTTCCAAGAATGGCGCCACGACCACCGGCAATCGCTGCGCCGCCCAGCACGACTGCGGCGATCGCATCGAGTTCGAATGAAACCCCGGCATTCGGTTGGCCACTCATCAGGCGCGACGTCAGCACCAGCCCGGCGACAGCGGCTGTGAATCCACTGATGCCGTACACCAAAAGCTTGTAGCGCGGCGCACGTACGCCCGACAGGCGCACCGCTTCTTCATTGCCACCGATGGCATAGATGTACCGCCCAACAGGGGTGTGCTGGAGCAGGATGTAAGCCAGGATGTAAACCAGGATCATGATGACAATCGGGAACTGCATACCCAGCACTTCGCCGCGTCCAAACACACTGAACCACTCCGGCAACCCGGAAATTGGGTAGCCATTGGTGTACATCAGGCCCAACCCGCGGGCGATACCCATGGTTGCCAGGGTGACGATAATCGGCGGCATTTTCAGGTAGGCGACAAAGATCCCGTTGCCAATCCCGAACGCAGCGCCAAGGGCCAAACCCGCAACGATCGCTATCGGCCCAGGCACGCCGGCGACCAGCAGCGCCGCAGTCAGTGTGCCGCTCAACGCCATGACCGGGCCAACAGACAAGTCGATTCCCCCGGTCAAAATCACACAGGTCATGCCGACCGCAATGATTGCGTTGATCGAAACCTGGCGAGCGATGTTCTCCAGGTTGGAAGACGTCAGGAATTTATCACTGGCGAAAATCATGCAAATGGTCACGACGATCAAACCCACCAGCGGATAAAACGCCGGGGACCGCACCAGCCGCGTCAACCACCCTTGCTGTGCCCTTGCTTTGCGCACCTCAATGGACGCTGTGTTGTTTAACGCTTGCGGTTGCATGGCGCATTACCTCTTCGGAATTGATGGAGTCGCCTTCAAGTACTGCGACGATGGAGCCCTTGTTGAATACCGCAACGCGATCACACATGCCGACGATTTCCGGTAACTCCGAAGAGATCATGATGATGGCGAAACCCTGCTCGGTCAGGCGCCGCATCAACGTATAAATTTCAGCCTTGGCGCCCACGTCGATGCCGCGTGTAGGCTCATCGAATACAAGAATTGAACAGTGATGATTCAGCCAGCGCGCGATCACGACTTTTTGCTGGTTGCCGCCGCTCAGGTTGACGACTCTCGACTCGCCGCAAGGGGCCTTGATCGACAATTGGTCCATAAGCTCGTGCGTTTTTTCATGCTCGTTTTTATGGTCGATCAGCCCGAAGGAACGGCGGTACTTTTTCAGGTTATTGAGAGAGATGTTTTCGCGGATGCTGAAATCCGTGATCAGCCCTTCGGTCTTTCGGCTTTCGGGCAAGAGCCCTATGCCGTGCGACAAGGCCTCGGCTGGATCCTTGAGCGAAACAACCTGGCCGTTGACGCTGACGTCCTTGGAATAGGTTGGAATCGCGCCCAGCACAGCCAACGCCAACTCCGTACGCCCTGACCCGACCAGCCCGGCAAACCCCAGGATTTCGCCCGGTCGCAAATAAAACTGATTGCTTGGGCCATTACGGCTGAGCCGGATTTCACGCACCTCAAGTAACGGAGGCAAAACCTCAAGCACAGGTTTTGGCGGGAACGTGGCCTCAAGGCGGCGCCCGACCATCATTTCCACCAGGCCGTCGATGTCGCATTCGTCGACCCGCGTGACACCCGCGTTGGCACCGTCGCGCAGTACGCTGATGCGATCACAGACTTCAAAAATCTCATCCAGGTGGTGAGAGATGAAGATAATCGAAACGCCCTGGCTCTTGAGTTGGCGCATGATCTGAAACAGCAGGTCAGCCTCATTCGGCGTCAACGTGGCGGTCGGCTCATCGAGAATCAACAGGCTCACATCCAGGGCCAGCGCCTTGGCAATCTCGATGAACTGTTGCTCGGCGACGCTCAAGCGGCCAACTGGACAATCCAGGTCCAGATCGACCCCCAGGCGCTCAAACAATTGCAGGGCTTTTTCACGCATTGCCTTTTTGCGCAGCAGGCCGAGAGCGTTAACCTTTTCGCGCCCCAAAAAGATGTTCTCAGTGGCGGTCAAATAAGGAATCAAACTGAACTCTTGAAAAACCACTCCGATACCGGCCTCAACCGAGTCGTTATAGGAGTTGAATTGGCGCGTCACGCCATCAAACGTAATCGTCCCTTCATCCTGGGGTTGGATGCCACCCAGGATCTTGATCAGCGTGGACTTGCCGGCGCCGTTTTCACCCAGCAGCGCATGAATCTCGCCACGTTCAATGCTCAGGTCGATCTGTTTGAGCGCTTTGACACCGGGGAAACTCTTGGAAATTCGAGCCAGCGTAAGCAAGGTAGTTTGTTGCATAAGGAATCCCCTCTGCAGCGCATGCGGCGCACTTTCGCGCACCGCATGTCAACGGCGAAGTTGGCGCGTTATCAGAAGGTGTTACCAGCTGAACGTCTTGGCTTTGCTGGCATCGATCAGCTCGACATCCACCGGGAATCGGCGAGGGATATTCGCGTCCCAGTGCTTGGCCAAAGCCAGTGCCAAACCTAGCCGTGCTTGCTCTCGAGGGAACTGTGCCGAGGTGGCGATGAAGTGCGAGCCGGGCTTTTGAATAGCCTTTATCGCTTCTGGCGAGCCGTCGACACTGACCAGTTTGACGTCCTTGCCACTCGCTTCGATGGCCGCCAGTGCGCCCAGCGAACCGTTATCGTTGACGCTGAACAGACCGTTCAGGTCAGGGTTGGCCTGAAGCATGTTTTCGGTAACAGCCAATGCCTGATCACGCTCCTGCTTGCCGTTCTGCACGCTGACGACTTTGAGTTCCGGGTGTTTTGCCAGGGCTTCCTTGCAACCGCGAACGCGCTCCAGGATACCCAGGGAAGGAATGCCATCCAGAATGCCGACATTGCCCTTCTTGATACTGGTGGCCAAATATTCACAGGCTTTGAACCCGGCGTCGTAGTCCTTGGAGCCCACGTAGGAGTCGATCGGGCCATTGGCCTCGGCGTCAATCGAGACCACCACTACGCCCTTTTTGTGCGCCGTGATCACAGCCGATTGCACACCGGCAGAGTCCGTAGGGTTGAGCAGCAGGATATCGATACCTTGCTGGAGCATGTCTTCGACATCACTCACCTGCTTTGAAACATCGTGGCGAGCGTCTGTAACGATTAATTGAGCACCAATGCTCTGTGCCGCTTGTTCGAGTGCTTCCTTCATTGTCACGAAATACGGGTTGTTCATTTCCTGAAACGAGACGCCGATTTTCAGCGGCGCCGCGTTAGCAGATAGACTCGCCAGGCCAGCACACACGCCTACGGCCAACAAACGTAAAACTTTGCGATAGCTTTTCATTTTTTTGATTACCTTTTTATTGTTGTTCTTGCTGACGATCACGATGGTTCGGGTGTATCAGGTCCGGATAGCAATCACCGGGGGCAGTACTACGCGGCTTTCTCCTGCACTTCACTCAAGCCGCAGGCCCTTGCGTAGGAAGCAATCACTTGGCGGATTTCGTAGCGCAACCAATCAAGCGGGTCGTCGCCCACCAGGACTTGTGCGCGTCGGGCAGCCTGGACCTGCGGCAGGTACTGGCTAAGCAACGTATCGGCAGGCCGGCGATTGCGAATGTTGTCCAGCAGGCAGTCAACGGCCGCCAGCACATCAGGTTGCTGCCAGTAGTAACGAATGCGGTCGCTGTAGCTGTAACGGCGCGCCAGACGCTGAGCGTGTTCGTCACCCTGGTAGTAGCCTGCCCAGTGCTCCGGGTCGCTGAGCATGGTGCGCTCCAGCACTCGTCGCAGATTCGAACGATCAGCTTCGACCTCATAAAGTTCGTCTTCGATATGACTCAGGCCAAACAACGCTTCACGCCAGGCGAACGTAACGCCAGGACCGACCTTCAGAATCGCGAAGTGGTCTCGAACCAGCGCGCTGAGCGCTGCCTCGGTCTGGTAGTCAGTGGAGTGCGCTTCAAACACCAACCCCGGAAACGCCAGGATCGCTTTGCTCAATGCCTTGGCTTGCTCGGGCTGATAGTCGATCACGCTTTGATCGTCGAACTCGACGCCGGGCTGGGTAACCAGCGCCACGACCCGACTCAACGCCTCGCCCAAACCCTGGGAAAGAAATGCCTGCCGATGGGCTTCCAGTGTCTGCGCCACGTCCCCTACCGCTGTTACTTGCAGCGCCTGGGCCTCACCTTCATGGTGTTGCGCCCCACCGGGAACAGGCACCTCGGTACCAATGACGTAGCGCGGCCTGAAAGCGGGCTCAAGGTTGAGGCGGGCCACTGCGGCCTCAGCTGCCGCACACAGACTGGCCGCCCGTGCAGCAATAGTGGCGACGGACAAAGGCGCAACATCATCGGCGCAAGCCATGCTCGCATCGAGGTGGATCTTGCGAAACCCGGCCTCGATGTAACTCACGACCAACGTCTGCGCATGAGCCATCGCCTGCTCTGCCGGCAAGTGCCGCCAAGGGTTGGGGCCCAGATGGTCACCGCCCAATAAAAGCTGGTCTCGGGGGAAGCCTTCCTCAAGCGCAAATCGTTGCACCTGGCCGAAAAAGTCGGCCGGCTGCATACCGGTGTATCCACCGAACTGGTTGACCTGGTTGCAGGTGGCTTCGATCAACAACGGTGAGCCATCTGCAAGCGCCTGTTGCAAGGCGGCGCGCAAGACTTGCTCGTGAGCAGAACAAATCGAGTAAATGCCGGTGTGTCGACCATTTCGGTTGGCAGCAGCGAGGTCCTGCAATACGCCGGCGCCGGCTGAATTATGCGATGCGTTCGGCATGTGCGGAGCGCTCCTTCAGGAAAAGTTCGATTTGCGAGAGGTCGCTATTGCCCTCCATGGGCCCTCGACGAGTGACCGCCAGAGCGCCGGCCGCGTTGGCCAGCCGCAGGGCTTGCGCAGGCGTATTGCCGAGCGCCAGCGCGCCAACAAAGGTGCCACCAAAGCAATCGCCTGCGCCGGTAGGATCCAGCTCAACGACCGGTAAAGGGTGTGCATCGAGCCTTGAGTGGCGGTCGATATACGTGCTGCCGTGAGCGCCGCGCTTGAGCACGACCGCTTCGATATTCGACCTTTCAAAGACCCCCGCCAGCGCCACATCAAGCGCTACGCCCGGGAAGAAAAACTGCAGGTCGGACTCGCTGGGCAAAAACAGATGGCACTGTTCGAACACTGCATTCAGCGCTTCAGCCATCGGTTTGAAGTGCAGCATTTCGACGCGCACATTCGGATCAAAACTTATCTTCACGCCAAACTGACGCGCCTGGTCCAGCAGTACGTGCAGCGCGGCAATTGCGCCTTCGCTGTTGAGTGAAGAGCCCATTACGTGCAAATAACGGGCGCCCTCCAATGCGTTTTCGGGCACGCTGCGGGCACTCAAGAAGCCACTGGCGCTCGCCGAGATATTGAATACGTAGCTGCGACTGCCATCCGCCGCGTAGGCCACAAATGCAGTACCCGTGGGACGCTCGATATGCTGATGGATACTGCTCACATCAACACCATCGGCGCTTAATCTTCGAATGATGCCTTCACCAAAAGCGTCTGTTCCGACGTGCCCGATATAGGCGACAGATGCGCCAATACGAGCAGCCTGATCGGCAAAAATAGCCGGAGCACCACTGGGAAACGGGCCGGCAAAACTGCCTGGCTCCAGGAAGCCTTTTCCAACTTCCTCGGCAACGAATTCGGCTAACAACTCACCAAAGGTGATGATCAGGGCCATGTGAATCTCCTCGCTTGAAGGCTCTCAGTTCATCCAGTTGCCGCCGTCGACATTCAATGTCTGAGCGGTGACGTAATCTGAATCCTGAGAGGCGAGAAATAGCGCGGTGCCTACGAAGTCTTCGGAAACGCCCATGCGTCCCCATGGCACGGCGGCGCCTACCTGGCGCTTCTTTTCACCCGGTGCAAGGTTTTCGTAGCGGGCGAACAAGCTGTCAACCTTGTCCCACATAGGCGTGTCGACGACCCCTGGGGCAATGCCATTGACGTTGATACGGTCCTTGGCCAATGCCAACGCTGCCGACTGGGTGTAACTGATGACCGCCGCTTTACTGGCGCAGTAATGAGCAACCAATGCCTCACCGCGCCGACCTGCCTGGGAGGCCATGTTGATGATTTTTCCACCCTCCCCCTGCGCGACCATCTGGCGGGCAGAAGCCTGGAGAAGAAAGAACATGCTGCGCACGTTGACGGAGAAGATCCGGTCATGGGCGTCCCATGACTCATCCAGGAGTGGCCCCATATCAAACACAGCAGCGTTGTTGAACAGGATGTCCAGCCGACCGAATGTCTCGACCGCGGTAGCGACTACCGCCTGAATATTTTCCCGTGTGGAGAGATCCAGGCTCAGCGTCGCCAAGCGTTGCGCCGAGATGTCCTCGAAGGGTTTACGCAGATCCGCGTCAGACTTCAGATCAACCAGCAGGCAGCACGCACCTTGTTCCAGATACGCACGGGCAACTGCCTGCCCGATACCACTTCCCGCGCCTGTAATGATCGCCACTTTTCCAGAGAGCTTCATAGCTATGACCCAGCAGATTGTTTTTATGTGAGGCCAATCATTACATATGTTCGTAAAGGCTACAAATGTTAATTTAAATTGATCCTATGGATTTTTATATGAATAATGTTCAGTGCGGCGCGACTGGTTGAAACCCGTGTGCTGGAGGCGCGATAGAACGCCCGCACGGGTGAAATCAGGCTGAATCACGCATGATCAAACTGGCTTGCAACTGCACAAAGACCCGGGTTTCAGACGGCACCTGCTCGTTGATCATCTCCAGGAGCAGGTCAACCGACTTCTCGGCGATGCCCGAATAGTCCTGTGCCACGGTGGTCAATGCAGGGCACGTGTACCGACTCAGGGGATGGTCGTCGTGGCCGGCAACGCGCAGATCGCACTCTGGCGAACGACCTACCCGCAGCCCTTGACCGAACGCTGCCGCCATCACGCCAAAGGCCAGTCGATCGTTGGCGCACAAGATGGTTGCGGAGGGGAATCCCGGGCCATCCAGCAGTCGCCGGGTTTCGCTGAACCCGTGAGACTCGAACTCCCAACTCTGCTCCAGTGGCGTAATCAGCTGCGGCTCATGCCCCAGGCGCACCATCGTTTCCACGTAGGCTTCGCGGCGCTCGATCGCACTGCGGTTGACTGCCGGCATTTCAAGAAAACAGGGCGGCTCACCGGTCCGGCACAAGTAATCCACGATCAACGACACGCTCTGACGGTTGTCATTGCCGACAAACGTCAGGGCTTGTTCGTTGTGCGAGTCAAACATCACCACCGGTATGGTTTGCGCCAGATCGTTGACCAACGCACTTGAAGCGCCATGCCCAAGGGGCGCGATGATCGCCCCGGCAAGCTTGAGCGACAGCAACGTTTCAATCGCCCGCGCCTCAAGCTCCTCTTCGCCGTGGGAACTCAGGACAATCGCCCAATACCCCTCTTCAGCACATCGGGCTTCTACCCGGCGCACGATCTCTGCGTAAAACGGATCAGCGATAAACGGCACGATCAAGCCGATGTTCTTGGGGCGCCGCCGATTCTGGTTGATCGCGAAAAAATTCGGTCGGTAGTCAAAATCCTTGAGCGCTTGTTCGATGCGCGCGCGAATGGCAGGGCGAACACGCTCAGGGTTATCAAAATACTTGGACAGGGTCGGGCGCGAGATGCCGCTGGCAGCGGCGAACCCCTCCATGTTGCGAATTTTCTTATCGTTCATTGGGCCTCTCGTGCTCATTGACCCGTTTGCGGGCCAACGCTGCGATTTAAATTATTGTCCAGGCCTTGGTTCAGGCCCGCCAAGGATGGGGGCGTCCATCGATGCTGGTTGGCATAACATAACGCCAATTATTTACTCGCGTAAAATTTATTATTGACACGCGACTAGGTATTGGCGGCTTAATTTGAACGCCAGCGCAGAAACCCGCACAGCACTCACCTTGTGACTGAACCGCGCAGCCACTAAAAAAACAAGATCAGGAATTTCCCCATGACTCGCATCAGTGCCTCCCGATTTTTGCTATCCCTTGCATTGCTTTGCTTGGGCATAACCAGCGCCAGCGCGGCGAGCGTTGGAGCCTCTCTTCTTACCCAGCAACACCCTTTCTACACTGCGCTCTCCGAGGCGCTGGTGAGCGAAGCCAAGGCCGAAGGTTTGCCACTCGAAGTGGCGATTGCCAACCAGGACCTGAACAAGCAACTGGCCGATGTCGAAGACTTCATCACCAAAGGCGTTGACGTCATCATCATTTCCCCCGTCGACAGCAGCGGCGTGAAATCAGCGATTCGCAAGGCCACCAAGGCAGGCATCAAGGTCATCACCGTCGATGTCCCGGCAACGGGTGTTGAAGTCACCTCGCACATTGGCACCGACAATTTTGCCGGCGGTGTCAAAGCGGGCGAATTGATGAGCCAGGTGCTCAACGGCAAAGGCAACGTGGCGATCATCGACTACCCCACCCTGCAATCAGTAGCTGATCGTGTAAGGGGTTTCAAAAAAGGCCTTGAAGGTCACTCAGACATTCACATCGTCGCCACGCAAACCGGTATCACCCGCGCCGATGCCCTCGCTGCTGCGCAGAATATGCTGCAGGCAAACCCGGACATCACCGGCATCTTCGGCTTCGGCGACGATGCGGCATTGGCAGCCGTTAAAGCCGTACACGCGAGCAAGCTGGACGCCCAAGTCAAAGTGATCGGCTTTGATGGCCTGCAGGAAGCCCGAACCGCTGTGGCGGCAGACCCGGTCATGGTCGGGGTAATTGCCCAGTACCCTGCCCAGATCGGTAAGTTGGCGGTGCAGACGGCGGGCAAGATCATTAAAGGTGAGCAGGTTCCAGCACTGCAGCCGATCCTGCCGGGTGTGGTGACCAAAGCCGGTGAGCACCCATGAATCTGGCCCATCAGCGGTATACCGGACCTGCTCCAAACCAAATCCCGAATGACTCTGTCGCGCTCGCCCGGCCTGTGCTGGAGGTGCGCGATGTGACCAAGATGTTCGGGCCGGTTGCAGCGCTCAAGGGTATGCACCTGACGGTTTATCCGGGCCGGGTGCACACGGTGCTGGGTGAAAACGGCGCAGGCAAGTCAACGCTGATGAAGATTCTGGCGGGGTTATATGAACCCAGTTCCGGCACGATTTCATTGCATGGCAAGCCCTATCACCCCAAAAGCCCCAAGGAGGCGAAAGCCCTCGGGCTGTCCATCGTATTTCAGGAACTCAGCTTGTGTCGCAACCTGACGGTGGCGCAAAACATTTTCGCCACCCACGAGCCGCACCGGTTTGGGGTTATCGATTCAAAAGCGTTGAACAACCAGGCTCACGCGCTTATCCAGTCGTTGGGACTGCCGATCAGCGCAACCGACCGGGTCGCTGATCTTTCGATTGCCCGTCAGCAATTGGTAGAGATTGCCAAGGGCCTGAGCCGCCCTGCGCACGTGCTGATCCTGGATGAACCTACCTCGTCGTTATCCGACAGCGAGGCAGAAATACTCTTCGCAATCATCCGTCGCCTGACCGCCAAGGGAACGGCGGTGATCTACATTTCCCACCGCATGGAAGAGTTGATGCGGCTCTCGGACGAGATCACGGTGATTCGCGACGGCGAATATGTCACCACTGTTCAAAAGGCGCACACCGACATCAATCAGCTCATTACGCTGATGGTTGGGCGCACGATGAGCGAGGTCTATCCACCCAGTATTCCGGGCACGTTGCGTAAAGATCTGTCGCCGGTAATGTCAGTTAAAGGGCTTAGCTCCAAGGGGTTTTTTCATGACGTCAGCTTCGAGCTTCGCCCTGGAGAAATCCTCGGTTTCTTTGGGTTGATCGGCTCGGGTCGCACAGACGTGATGAAAGCCTTGTTCGGGCTTGCTGCCCACTCCGGCAGCATTACGATCAATGGAGCAGCAGTAACGATTCGCTCGCCCCAGGAGGCGATTGAACACGGTATTGCCTTTGTCACTGAAAACCGTAAGGAGGAAGGTCTTTCACTCAATCACAGCGTGGCCCACAACGTCAGCATGGTTGCCCTGAACCAGTTCGCAGGGCCGCTGGGCTTTATTCGCAAGCGTGATGAGCGTGCCGCAGTGCTTGAGGAAATCCTGCGTTTCAACATCAAAACCCACTCCTCGAACACAATCGCGGGAACACTCAGCGGCGGCAATCAACAAAAAATTGTGCTCGCCAAGTGGTTGAGGACCGCCCCGCGCATTCTCATCCTCGATGAACCGACTCGCGGGGTCGACGTCGGTGCAAAGTTCGAGATCTACAGAATCATTCGAGAACTGACGGCACTTGGCACCTCGATCATTTTGGTGTCTTCAGAGCTGCCCGAAGTACTGGGGCTGAGCGACAGGATGCTGATCATGCACAACAAAAACGTCGCAGCCCTGCTGGATCGCACAGGGCTTACCCCCGAACACGTCATGACTCACGCCGCAGGTTTCAACTCATGAGCACACCACTCGCCGCCACGCGCCCGGCATTCCTCACCTCACCGCTTCTGCGCCAGTACGGAGGCATCGTCCTCTCCATCATTGTGCTGGGCCTGGTATTCAGCTTTCTAAGCCCCAGGTTCCTGGCCTTCAATAACTTCATGAACATCCTCCAGCAAGTGGCGGTTGTGGCCGTCGCTGCGTACGGCATGACCTATGTCATTTTGCTGGGCGAAATTGACCTGTCTGTCGGCGCGATCATGGCTATGGCGGGCATGGTAGCGGCGCAGTGCTTTGCCTACGGTATCGGCTTCGTCCCGACGGTAGCGCTCACCTTGTTCAGCGGCGCACTGCTGGGCGGACTCAACGGAATGCTGTCGGCCAATCTGCGGCTGCCTTCATTCATCGTTACCGTGGCCACCATGGGTATTTATCGAGGAGCGGTAAGCCTGCCGACTGGCGGAGCACCTGCCAGCATCGACAATGATGCCTGGCTCGCCATCGGCGCCGACAGCTGGCTGGGACTGCCGATTATCATCTGGATCGTGCTGGTGCTTTTTGCGATCAATCACTTCGTACTGGCCAGGACGGTGTTCGGCCGCCGGGCCTATTTGGTCGGAGGTAATCGCGAGGCTGCGTTGTACTCTGGCATTCGGGTTAATCGACTTAAAGTTGCGATTTTCACCCTCTCAGGGGTGATGGCGGCCATCAGCGGCATACTGCTCTCATCCAGGCTTTCGTCCGCACAAACCAACGCAGGCATGGGCTATGAACTGGATGCCATCGCAGCCGTGGTCCTGGGCGGCACCAGTTTGGCCGGCGGCGTCGGCACAATGCTGGGCACGTTGCTGGGGGCACTGCTGATCGGCGTGATCAACAATGGGATGAACATGCTGTCGGTGCCTTATTTTTATCAGTTGATCGTCAAAGGCGCAGTCATCATCATCGCGGTGTGGCTGGATGTGCGCAGTAAATCCAACCAGCACTGAACACGCCACGAGCAAGCGCCGCCTGAAGCGCCTCAAGGTCTTTCGGGCGGGTCAGCCGTAAGCTCGCAGTCACAGCGAGGCCAGTTCCTGAGCGGTTATCTCATCGGTAACCAAGCCCGAAATCCAACGCCCGCGCAGCGCAGCAAGAATAGCCGGGACCTTCTTGCGTCCACCCGCAAAAGCAATCACTGGTCGTTTCACGAGGCTGGGTAGAGGCAGGCTGGTAACGCGCTCGGACCAACCCTTTCGGACCGGGTCACCATGACGGTCCATGGCCCAGCCCAGGATTTCGCCCACAGCACCTTCATTCATTAGCTGCGAAGCCTCTTCCGAGGAGAGGAATCCATTTTGCACAAGCGGTGAGTCAGGCTGGACGTCACCAATCCCCACAAACGCGACTTCTGCGTCTGAATAAAGCTTTTTGATGAGCGTGAAAAGACGATTGTCCAACCACTCATCGCGCTCTTCAGTCGTCTTGGCAATCACCGGCATGGGCAGCAAAAAGGCTTTGCCAGCGGTCTTATCGGCCAGGCGCAACCCCACATCATAGGTATTGAATGAACCATCCAGCGACACACTGCCGGCCAATGAGATGATATTGAGTTGCGGTGTACGGATCTCTGTGATTTCGCTCACGACTGCCTTGAGCGTGCGACCGAAGCCCATCGCGATGACCCTCAAGGCTGGGTCGGCAAGGTAGCGATCCATCATGGCAGCACCGAGCACTGCAATGCGTCTCTGGCTTTCACCGTCGTCAGCAACCTCTAGCGGCGCAACTTCGCACAGGCTGAGGCCGTAACGCTTTTTAAGCTCCTCTCCAAGCTCCATGCAACGCCGAATAGGGTGGTTAATGCGCACCTGCACCAAGCCGGACTCTGAAGCGCCGGCGATCATTCTGTTGATCGTAGGCCGAGAAATATTGAGCTTTTGCGCGATCTCCTGCTGCGTATTGTTTCCGACAAAATACAGCCATGCGACCTTGGCTATCAGCTCTTGCTTGCTCGATTGCACCACACACTCCTTTTATTCTGTTGATGAACGCTCGCAGCCCCTGAATCTGCCGGGGTGTCGCCCTTCCAGGCACGAAGCGACTGCGAGGAGTCATCCATACTGTTCACGGATTATCAGGGTATCCGCAGGGTAAGGAAAGCAAAGCGAAGCCCGCGGTGCGAGTAAAGGGAACGACACCTCTCCTCTTCCTGAGCGCCTTTAGAGTTTTAGCTTTTGGAGAGTTATAGCGCGGACGAATTGCATTCTGAGTTTGGTGCGCCTGCATTGTTCGATTCCGCTCAGTAGGTGCATCAAGTCGTGGAGATTAATGCCGTAAATGGACCGCCGACCAAGCGTTGGAAGGACGTCTTTTTTTGAAAGTTCTTGAGATTTGCGAGAGCGTACTCTGGCGACCTTCCTTCAGGCTCAGCCTGCGGAACGCGACCCATTGATCAAACACTGCTTCAAAGGTGTGCTTTGTCGCATTACGAACAGAGCGACGCTGCTGTTTACGATGTTCATAAGGATTGATGCCTTGAGCAACCAAGGTACGCGCCTCATCACGGCGTCCAGGCGCCTGTTTGGTAAGCGTCGGGTTAAGTCACCTTGATGTAAGGAATGGGAGGTAGTGGCGCTGACGCAAGCGTGAGCAATGGCGATATTTTCATCCAGTTTTTGGACTTGAAGCGGTCTTGATAAATCTTTGGCATCGCCACTTGAGGCCTTGCTCTCGTTTCAACTCCCACGAGTTACAAACGGCTTTCTCAACGACTGACGTCTGCTTTGGGTTGGTTTCAGCCCGGCGTATTACGCAGAAATCGGCCAATAGTGGACACCTCCAATTTTTGCTGGGCATATCGGGCTACGGCGACGGAGGCCCTCAAGGACGTAAGACATGGGTCTTAGACTGTCGGCTCGAATTCGAACGGTTCCAATTTAAAGTCCCCCAATCGTCGATCAACCAACTCACCCGCGATACCAATCCGATAAAGCCCTGTATCCGTTCGGCCTGCTTGGTTGCCATCTGCCGAACGATAACAAATGGCCTGTAGGCAAAAAACTGCGGCGAATGGATAATCCAAAACTGACGAGATCAGGCATTTACTTTCAGACTCAAAACAGTCCGGTTCTGCTCCCTGCGCAACCTGGAAGTCTTTTTCAGCTTTTCCCTAGAGCGATATTTAGATGTTTTTGGGGCACTAAAACTGCCTAATCAATGTTTGATCGCGAGCACTTTTTGCGCAAGCCATGGGAACGAAAACTGTAATAAATTCAAAAACCTAGCCCTGCTCGATAGCAAAACATCACGTTTCTTGCACCGGGTGGCGTAAAGAATTTTGTCTGCACACTGTTGGTCAGACATAACTTTCTCATCGCCGTACGGGATAGGATTGGGATCGCCGCATGCGTCCTGCATATTGGCACGCACAGCAGTGCGGACGGTGTCAGGGCTGACCAAGGTCAGGGTCACGCCTTCGGTCGTTACTTCCCTGCGCAGCGACTCGATGAATCCTCGCACCGCATGTTTCGAGGCACAGTACGCGGAAAATTCCGGGAGCCCCACATAACAGACGATGCCGCCGGTGACGGTAATGTGGCCTTGGGTGAGTATCAAGTGCGGCAGCGTGTAAAACGCAAGGTAAACCACTGAGTCGTAATTGGTGCGCATCATGTCGATGGATGGTAGTGGGCTGTTGGCACTAAGGAAGGTGCCTTTCATAGCGCGTCCCGCATTGCAGAACACCAAATCAATACGACCAAAGTGGCTTAGGCAACTCTCAACCAGTTGTCGGCAGGCTGCGTCATCCTGCACATCGAACTGGCCGGTAGCCAACTGGGTCACCGGCGCGTTTGTCAGCCCATACAATCCGTTCAGCCGCTCTGCATCTCGTCCCACCGCAAAGACCTGGGCCCCTTCGGCAATCAATTGCACCACCAGAGCTTGGCCAATCCCGCTGCTGGCGCCGGTAACAATGGCGACTTTGTCGGCGTAATGGCCAATGCCTTGCCTGGACGTCGAACTCATTTTACCAACCCTCTCTATACGGTGATTGTGTTTGCCGGTGACGTCAGAAGATGACGCAAGATTTTGCCCATGCCATTGCGCGGAATGGCATCGACGCGTTTGAGTTTGACCCTTCCTCCAAGGCCAAAGTGGGCATTGACTTGGGCCACAATCCCACCGAACGGTACTGGCATCCCAAGTGGAGGCACCAGATGAATCACCACGAAACCCAACCGCCCGGAATCATCGGCGTGGACTTTAACCGCGACATCGATCGGCATAAAAGTCGAGGCAATGAACGACTCGATCTGTGAGGGAAAGACATACTCTCCGTCAGCCAGTAGCGCGTCTTTCGCACGGTCACACACCACCAGATAACCATCCGAATCTAGATAACCGAGGTCGCCGGGGACAATGAATCGGGGCATATCGTCGTCCGATGTGGGTGGCGCCCAAGACTCCATAAGGTCATGGGAGGCATAGCGCGACATCATGAATTCACTGCGCCCGACTATATTTCCAACGACATTGGCGGCGACTTCCCGACCCGCCTCGTCAATGATTCGCACGTCATAAATAGATAAGGGTTTACCCACGGTGTGCAGTTTCTTCGGGTCGGCCGAGCAATCCAGAAGAGTGCCAACGCCGCCTTCTGTCACGCCGTAGATTTCGACGAAGCGCCCAGGCATGGTTTGCACCACCGCCTGCTTCTCCCAGGCGTACAGCCTGGAGCTGGAACAGATATGCAAACGCAAGCTGGCAAACTGCACCTGGTAGTCTACCTGCGCGCCCAGCAATTGGCGGTAATGGATCGGACTCATCACTAAATGGGTTGCCTGGTGTCGAAGGGCCGCCTCGCCCAATGCCACGGGATCGAATGTGGGCAGTAGCACATTACAGGCCCCGTTCCAGAGTGCTGACAGCCAAGTGACCATCGACAGGTTGTTGTGCATCGCCAGCGACACCAGGTTAACCGCTTGGCGGTTCAACCCCAGCCCTGAGACCGCCTCAGCTACGACTTTGCGAGCGTTCGCACTGTGCACAATACCCTTCGGCAGCCCCGTCGTACCCGAGCTGAACACAATGCTGAGGTCGTCGGCGCCGCAAGGACTTAAATCCGGTATGACAACTGGCTTGCCATGCCCCAAGCCCTTGACTTGGGTACGGCAAAACCCGATGACCTTGACATCAAGGTCGTTCAGCGCCTGGCAGCGCACCCTGTTTGCGTGATCCACCCCGACATGAGTCACCCCGCTTCTCTTGATCAAAACAGCGAGCACCTCATCGGTGACATCGACGGGAAAGGTCTGCAACACCCTCCCCGTCGCGATCACCGCGCACGCCATAATCATATGTTCTGCGTTATTGCCGGCAACAATCCCGACCGTCGCATGACGGTCCGTTGGCAATAACTCAATCGCCGCCAGCACGCAACGGCTGAAGTCGGCCCAGGTCAGTTGGGCCGGGCCATCGATGCAGGCGGTTACCTGGGGCGTCAACCTTGCCCATTGATTGATCGCAGAAACAAGGCTGTAATGGATCACGTTATGGATACCTGAACAGGGTTCATCGGCTTAGGGGTTGAGTATCACGCTGGCAGCGCGTCCGTACGACGGGCTTTCTGCGCCTGGGCTTCAAGCAAGCCAAACTGATAGTCGGCGTAGCGTTCCAGCCGCGCCAGCAACTCGACCGCCAACTGCCCGATCCCCGCATGGTCTGCAAGCGTCAGGGCCTGGCGCACGATGTACCAACTGTCTTCAGAGTGGTCATCGTCGATCAAGTGGCCGTCATGGTCAGCGGTATGGATCGCGTGATAGCCCTGGCTGGTGTCCATGTCGGTGGCAATCGCTGTGCCGCGTGCCCAGCATTCAGTCCACGGGTTCAACGACGACTCCATGACAGCCAACAACGTCGCCAGGTACAGATGATCGTGCCGGTGCTGCTCAATCAGTTGCGCCACCGACTCGGACGCCGGGGAGGCAACATAGGCGGCCTGCTCAACCTCACTGATACCGATATCAGCCATCACCTTGAATAGCTGGTTCAAGTGGCCATTTTCCGGGGCGCCGCAGAAATGTCCGTCAAGATCACCCGGGACGAACCCGAGTTCATCCAGCGCATTGATTTGCAGCAGGAACCTCGACGCACTGGCGGCCTCCACACCGAGCAGGGGTTGAAGGGTCGAGCAGTTGAGCATCGCCTGGACCAGGTAATCAGTGAAACGCCCGGAAATCGCGTGCACGGTGTCGGAGTAAAACGGCTTGAGCCAATCGAGCTTGATATCCCGGGTACTCATCGCCTCGATCAGCGGATGGGTGCAGAAACGATGCGCTTGGACCTGAGCGCAGAGTGCCTTGGTAAACGCCTCGTTTTGTTCCCAAAGTTCGGTTGGCAACGTTTGCCGAATGGCCTGACGAGCCTGTGTACGAGCATCTAAGAGTGGTTGAGTCATGGGATTACCCCTGTACCGAGAGTTGTTGTTTAGTGGTGGCCCCAATCCCTAACAGGGCGGCCAGGCGGAGAACAAAAATAGCCAGCAATATCGCTACGAAAATACCGAATATCGGAGACCACTCAATCGTACGGCGACCGTAATCGAGCAAGTAAGCAATCCAAATCACCATCATTCCGTACTTCTGTAGTTTCCCCCAGGCATGAACACTTAGTGCCTGGCGAACGGTCTTGCTGGACGTCAACAACATCAGGAATATCCACCCCAGTACGATCAGGCCCAGAACCCGTTCAACCGGCGAGGAAATAGCTTCGATGATGTAAAAATAGTTAAACCATATAAACCCGACACAGACCGCCGCCATTAACTGGCACACCGCAAACGTCGCGCCGGTGGTGGCCCGGTGACGCATCAGGAAGGCTGCCACCCGGCTGCTGGACACCCGATACAGGGGCGCCGCGATATACGACATGGCGAAAAACATAAAGGCGAACTTGACGATAACCCTGATCGAATAAACAAAAGCTTTATCCGTGAAACCGGCAATCACCAACGCACTCAATATAACGACCAGGCAACTGAAAAATGCGATGCCAACAACCGTCCAGGCAATTGGATTAGGTTCGGTAATTCGCTTCATAACACAGGCTCCAGGTTCAAACGTTCAACGTGTGGATGATTGAGTGACTCAAGGGCCGTTGCGGTATCGGCCTGAACAACGTCAAGTAAGGTTTTTACATCGGCGGGTTCAATGAGCGTGCGATCAAAGTCCACCACGAAGGTGATGAGGTCTGCGCCGCCGTAAATATTGATTTCCAGTGCGAACTCCGTGCACCGACGAAGGCCATAGATCAGGCGTGGCGCCGTTTCGGTATTGTCCGGCAGTTCAACAGGCTCCCAATTGATACTGGCGAACACCGGGGCTTGCAGTTGCGCAAGAGCCGGGTAAGCGGCATGAGCGGCTAGACTGGTCAACTGCGTGCTGACGTGCAGCGCTTCGCTGGCCAGGGTGCCCTCCTCGATCGGCAACAACGGCAACAAATTGGTCAACTGACAGAGGGTGGTTCGGGTCTGTTGGCTGCGGTTACCAAACGGCACGGCCAGCACCCCATAACCCGCCATCGGCGACTGGCGCAAGGCGCGGGCGAAACCGGCCAGTACCCAGGCGAAAGGCGTCACTTTCTGCTGGCGCGCCAGCGTACTGACGGCCTGACGCGACAGGGTCGCCTCGTAACGCCCGCTCGCCTGCTGCCAATCACGCTCGAAAGGCCGGTAGGTCTGGTACTGCAACGTAGCAAGACGCGGCGTCCAGAACGCTTGATCGCTGGTAAATTGCGTGGAGGCGCGGTAGTCACTCTCCAGTGTTTGTAACAACGGCAATTGACTGCTCAGGCGTTCGGCACGCTCGCCCTTGTGCAAGCGCATTACTTGCTCGCTGAGGACGGCCAGGGCGGCGCCGTCACAGGCCGCATGGTTGGCGGTCAGGCACAGCAGCAGGCCGTGGGATTTGATCGCGAAGACCGTCGCCCGCAGTTGCCGATCTCCCTCAAGCGCGAATGCCATTTGCTGCTCGCTGGTCACCAGTTCATCCAGGTACGCCTGTGTCATCGTGTCGTCGTGAAAGTTCAACTCAACCACTGGCACGCTGATTTCACCTTGCACCGGCCACCACAGTTGGTCATTGGCGTCCAGGCGCGCCAGCAGTGCAGCGGCCCCCTGCGTGGCCTTGCCCAACACTTCGACCAATGCACGGCTGTCCGTCGCGCCGGGAAAAAAAATCCCTCCTCCGATGTTCACGCTCAGTGCGCGCTGGGGCGTCTGCCACAGCTTGATAAAGCGTTGCTCCCACACTGTCGGCACGCGCCCGACGGCGGTTTGCGGAGCCGTTGATGGCAAGAACCCATGCTGGACCAGCGGCTTGAGAGCCTCTTCCGTGGCCATTAGGATGGCGTCGACATCGGCATCCGTATGGGCCGTGCTCAGGAAGCAATTGCGCCCTTCCCAGACGAACACGCCATTGAATAGCAAGTGGCTGAAAAACAGGTCCAGGTTGCGCTTCGAGACATAGCGAAACAGTGAGCCGAAGTGCTCCACCCGCATCTCGACGTCATAGCGCACAAACAAGGCATTGCTTCTGTCGACCAGGTCCTGGGTCAGACGATTGAGGTCCCGGTACAACGTCGAAGCATGCTGCTTGATGTGCTCCAGGGTTTGCACGGCGGCCGCCATGGCCAGCGGGTGCTTGGAGAAGGTTCCAGCGAAAAAGATTGGCTCGGTTTGCGGCGCACTCTGGTCGCCGTACTGCCAGGTCCCGCCGTCGATACCGTCGAGGATCGCCGCGTCACCTGCCACCAGGCCAATGGGCATGCCTCCCCCGACGATTTTTCCATAGGCGGCTAGGTCAGCACGAATCCCAAAGTACTCTTGGGCGCCACCCGCGGCGATGCGAAAACCGGTAATGACTTCGTCCCAGAGAAATATCACGCCCGTGTCACGGGTGATCTCCCGCAACTGCGCGAGGAACTCTTGGGGCTGCAAGGCCGGATGACGGCTTTGCACCGGCTCGACAATCACCACGGCAATCTCGCTCGCACGCTCGCGAATGATCTGCAGTGACTTCGGATCGCCATACTCCAGCACCAACGTGTCGTCGACGGACGATTGTTCAATCCCGCGCCCCACCGAGATCCCGCTGGCATCGTCACCCCTGGCCGCAGACGCCCGGGCCAGGAAGCCGTCGAATGTGCCATGGTACGACTCGCTGAACAGGACAATTTTCGGCCGGCCAGTGTGTGCCCTGGCGAGCCGCACGGCGGTCATCGTCGCTTCCGTGCCGGAGTTGCAGAACACTACCCGTTGATGACCGGTCAACTCGCTGATCAGCGCCGCTACCCGGCCCGCGAGGGGCGATTGTGGCCCGATGGGCATTCCGGTCTGAACTTGCTCAAGCAGCTTTGACTTCACACACTCTGGCCCATGCCCCAGCAGGTGCACGCCAAAGCCCATGGTGATATCGATAAAACGGTTACCGTCGATGTCCCACAGTTGCGCGCCATCAGTGCGATCAGCGAGCAGGGGAAACAGGATCTCCTTGGTGCCCGCACGAAAACCGGCCGAGGCCCGGTTGTCTGCCAGCACCGGACGGTATTGGTCGGTCCCGGCCTTGGATGACGAGTGCTTTTGAGAGTAGGCCGCCATATAGCGAGCCAGGTACTGCTGTTGCTGAGGGTCAGTGATCTTCTGCGTTTGCTTGCGCGCATTGAAGACGTTGAACCGGTCTTCGCGCTCCACCGCTGGGGCTGCATCAGGCTGCTGCAGCGGTGCTGGCGCGGTAGGTCGCGGGTCCGGGGAACGGAGCGAGGCAATGACTGGAACAACGGCCGGGACAGAAGCGCCGGCGCCCAACAGTTGCAAGTGCTTGCCCATCAACTCGATTTGCGACTGGACAATGGTGTGAATCAGCGCCTCACGCCCGCCCGCCACAAGCGGCTCTGCGGGCCGGGTCAAAACGGCCGTCGCCACACTGGCGACACACGGGGCGGTAGCGCTCGGAGGGGCTGGCGGCGCAATGCGTTCGCTGAGCAGTTGCCGTGCAATGGTGTCGATGATTTCACCCACCGAACCGATCTCTTCATAGAGCTGCGCAGCCGTTAGCGAAACGCCATATCGGTCATTAATAAAGTCGACACACTTAATCAAAATCAGCGAATCAGCGCCCATGTCGAGCAAGGAATCTTCCAGTGAAAGTGTCTCGCCCTCCCCAAGGCCTATTATCTTGGAGAGGCGCGGTACTACCTCAGAAGCAATCTGATCGAAGTTCATATAACTGACGTTCCGTGTGAAGGGTTTATTTGGGAAGTGACAACATCAAGTCAACGTGTTCATGCAACTCACTGAGTTGTTGATTCAGTAATCGATACACTTCATCCGCCGCCTTATACTCGGCAACATAGAAGTCAGGGTCATGCGCGGGGGGAAAACTCCCCGCGCGCTGCACCGGCCAGTGGGTCTGCCGGTCGAAGGCGTAGCGCAAGTACCGTGTTGTTGGGCGCGCCCGGGCCAGGAGCTTGTCCAGCTTCAGGTTGAAACCGCACAGAAACAGCGCCGCGACGGCGGCCATAGGTTGCAGGGCATCAATGACCGCCTCGCCGACCAGCAACACACCGCCCTGCTCCCGGTCAAGTCCGCTTTCGGACACGTTGGCGGTCACCCCCAGGGTTTTCCAGAACATTAACAACGCCGCATTAATTGCCTCCTGTATTAATGGCGTGGTTGTTTCTTGCCTGCTCGCAAACAGGGCCGGTACATCGAGGCCCACTGTCGCGCCATACACATCCAAGTGTTCTTTAAACAGTGCGTACGCGTTATATAACCCGGCGACTTTATCCAGGCTCTCGACAGTCACGTGCAACGGCAACAGAACCGCTGTCGGCCCGCTCGGTACTTTGACTGCGACGGTGCAGGACGCCGCGTGTCTGATCGCCGCCTGTAGCTGCAGTGAGTCATCCGCGCAAATCGCTTGCCGGTAGCGTGCCGGATCCTTCAGTAACAGGCTCTCTTCACAGGCGGCATAGAGCGCCTGCTCCGGCAGTTGCAGCGCTGCGTCGAACTGGTGCTTGAGTCCGTTGACCGAGTTAGCCGACAGCAGCAACAAGGCTTTGCGCCAAGGCTGGCAGGCTTGATCGACCGCCGGCGGGTTAACCCCTTCGGCAATCAGCATGTGGACATTGGTGCCACTAAACCCAAAGGAACTCAGGGCCGCGACGCGCTGGCGGTTGGCCTGTTGTACCCAGCGAAGATTTTGCGTCGGCACCTCAATCGTCGAGCGCAAGCCATGGCAGCTTGGGTTGAGGGCGGTGTAGTGCCGGTTTGGCGGAATCGAGTCATGAGCCAGCGCAGCAATGATTTTGATCAACCCGACCACCCCCGATGCCGCTTCCAGGTGACCGATCGAGGATTTGACCGCGCCCACGGTCAACGTCTTGCCGACACCGCCATACACGGCATCCAGCGCTTGCAGCTCAATGGGATCGCCCAGGCCGGTGCCGGTGCCATGGGTCTCGATCCAGTCGACTTCCTCCGGGCGCAGTTTGGCGCTGGCCAGCGCCGCGCGGATGACCTCCTGTTGCGAAGCACCGTTGGGCGCTGTCAGGCTGGCGCTTCTACCGTCCTGGTTGATGGCGGAGCCTTGAATCACCCCTTGGACCTTATCATCGGCCATCAGTGCTTCATTCAGGCGCCTGAGCAGCAGCATACCGCCGCCCTCCGAGCGCACATAACCATCGGCACTGGCGTCGAAGGTGGCACAACGCGAATGGGGCGAAAGCATTCTCGCCCGGGTCAGGGAGATGAACGTCTGCGCGCTCAGCAAGGTATTGACGCCACCCGCCAGAGCGAGATCGCAATCACCGCTGCGCAGCGCCTGCGCGGCCTGGTGAATCGCCACCAGCGACGACGAACATGCGGTGTCCACGGTGATTGCCGGGCCCTTCAAGCCAAACTGATAGGCGACCCTTCCGGCTATTACGTTCAGCGCATTGCCGGTTGCGAGATAGGGATAGCTGTCCGGGTCTTCCAGGCACAGCGCACGGTATTCATTTGCCCCCGCACCGATATACACCCCGACCTTCTTGCCAGCCAGTTCGGACGGCTTATAGCCCGCCGACTCGAAACAGCGCCACGCCAGTTCCAGCGCCATCCGCTGCTGGGGGTCCATGTAGCAGGCTTCAGTGGCGGTGATGCCAAATAGCTGATGATCGAAGCCTTCAATGTCGCTCAAAAGACCCGCCTGCAAGGCCAACACCTCTTCAGGCAAGGTGCCGACATCCACGCCAAACATGCTGCGCTGCCAGCGTTTTATGAGCGGCGTCATGACATCCTGTTTCGCCGACAGTTGCTGCCAAAACGCTTCACTCGACTCCACATCGCCCGGCAGCCGGCAACCTAATCCGATAATTGCGATGCGGCCGTCATCGGCCAGAGAATCGGTTCCCTGCGGGGTGGCGTCCTCCTCAACGGCGGGCACAATCTGGCCACTCAAGAACGCGGTAATCGCTGCGATGTTGGGGTAATCGAAAATCAACGTCGCCGGCAACGCCAGGCCAAACTGTTTCTCCAACTGATTTCTCAGTTGCACCGCAGCCAGAGAGTCCAGGCCTCGCTCGTGCAAGGAATCACTGGCGCTGATGTCACTCGGGTCGACGCTGAGCAAAGTGGCGACCGCGTGCGCCGTGAATGCGCCAATCGAATCCAAATCCCAGGTTTGGTTGGGGATCGCTGTGGGCTGGGGCCGAGCAGCCGGTGCAGCCAGCAACTTCTCGAAGATGCGACCTGCCGAGCGCGAGGCGTACTGCGCGGCCAATCGCTCCCAGCCGGCATTACACACCACGTACTGGCCCGAGACACCGGCATCGAGCAGGTAGAACAGGGTATCAAGCGCGGCATTGGGCAGCAGGCTCTGGATGCCGTTGCGCTCGAACGCGATCAACGACTCGGCGGAGGCCATGCTATCGCCGCCCCAGGGCCCCCAATTGATGTTGAGCACCCGCGGGCCAGGCAGTCCGGGTAGTGAAGCAAAAGCATCCTGGTAACGATTGGCACTGGCGTAGTGCGCCAGTTGCGGTACGCCCCAGAGTGAAGAAATCGAAGAGAACGTGATGAACCGCCCGGCCCCTAGCGCCTGTGCAGCGTTGAACAGCGCCAGCGTGCCTTCGGTTTTGCTGGCCTGCACCCGGAAAACCTCGTCGACCGTTAGCTGCTCGAAGGCCACTTGCGTGCTCATGCCCGCGGCATGGAACACCGCATCGACAGGCAACGTGTCACGCAAGACTGTGGCGATCTGCTCCTGATCGGTGACATCGACCTGCACCAGCCGCACATTGCCGGTTTCCAGCAGCCGTGTGAGACGCTCACTACGTGAGCCTGTGTCGGCCAGGCCCCGACTGAGCAGAATGACCTGCCCGGCCCCCTTCTCCACCAAGCGTTGGGCAAGGGATACGCCGATACTGCCAGTACCGCCGCTGATCACATAAGCGCGGTCCGCCGACACCGACGGCTGCCCTGCGGGAATAGTCTTCGCCACCAGGTGCACGCCACTGACCCCAGTCGCATCGAGGCGGTATTCAGCGCTGCCGTTGGCACGGCTCACGTCGATGATTTCCGGCAAACGGGCTACACACTGATGTGGAGCGACGAATACCGACTTCAGTTCGGCATTGCGCAGTTCCAGATGCACTGACTTCAACGCCCCGGCAATGGCGGCGTAAGCCAGGTCTTCCAGTGACTCGCCTGTGGGCAGGACGAAACTCAGGTTGATGGCGGCTTCTTTGCCACTTGCCCTGCACACCGCGTCGACCGTCGCCAGTGCTGCCTGGGTCAGCCTTGCGGTAAAAGAACGGCAATCGAATCGGGCAGCCTGACGCGCCAGGAATTGCGGCAATACCACTATTACCGGTGCATGCTCTGTGCACAAAACCCGCGCAACGCCTTCTTCGTCCCACTGCGTAGATGAGATAAATCGCCAGCCCTCCCGCTCGACTTCAACGCCATCGTGCAGCACTATCACAGGAGCAGCGGCCCAGGCCTGAGCGGGCTCAAGGTCCAGTGCCGCAGTCCATTGCACGCCAAGGACGGATTGCGGTGCGGGCGCGTCGGTCCAGCGTCCGGGGGTGAAGTGTTTAAGGATCGGCTCCCGTGCCAACGGATGCCCCGGCACAGACACCGGTCGCTCGTTGGCGTAGAGCGGCGCCAAATCAACCGAGCCTCCGAGACAATAAAGCTTGCCCAACGACGCGAGGAAGGTCTCGTCGGATTTGTCCCGCGAGGACAACGACGGCAGGTACAACCGGTCGTGTTCCAGCACCCCTCGGGACAGCCCCAGTAACGTGGAGCCTGGGCCTACTTCAATAAGCACATCAACATCAGCCAGGTCCGAATGCTGCAAGCAACCGAGGAAGTTTACCGGCTTGAAGATTTGCTGCGTCCAGTACTCCGCCCTCAGACCCGTCTCGTCGACGCGCTGCGCGTTGATGTTTTCCAGCATGGCAATACGCGGTGTCGAGAAACGCGCCTTTGAGGCAGTGACCAAAAACGCCTGAGAAGCCGCGCTCATGTGAGGGCTGTGGAAAGGCCGGTTACCCTTGAGTGCAAAGGCTGCAATGCCTTGCGCCAGCAAAAGCTCGTTCAACGCCTTAATATCTGGTGCTAGCCCGGCGACAACTGTATCGCTGACGGTATTAATGGCCGCGACATGCAATCCGTCCGACAAGCCCGCGCAGATTGCCGATATTTCATCACGGGAGCCTTTGACTGCCAGCATGTTGCCGTTCGGCCCCGAGCCTTCCATACACTGCCCACGGGCGATGACGAGCTCAAGCCCCTCTTCGAAAGAGAACATACCACTGGTACAGGCAGCGGCGAACTCCCCGATGCTGTGCCCCAGCATCACATGAGGAACAATGCCGAAGCTTTCCCACAGTTTAACGATCGCCACCTCCAGAACATATAGCACGGGCTGCGTATAGGCGGTCCGATTGAGATCAAGGCTGTCATCGGTCCAAAGAATCGCCTGCGCCGTGACCCCAAGCCTGGCTTCGATCAATGCAGAGCCGTGTTGAATCCAGTGGCGAACCACCGGAAAGCGCTCGTACAGCGCCCGCCCCATGGAAAAATATTGAGTCCCCTGCCCTGAAAACAGAAAAGCAATTTTCAAACCCTCCCGGGCACGCCTCGCCGTCACAGGAGTCAGCGCACGCAGTTGCTTGAGGCATGCGGTGTTGCTGGACGCCGTAATAGCCAAGCGGTAATCGAATGACTCACGACCATTGACCGTGGCCGCGCAGATGTCCCGCAACGGTGTCGACGGCTTGGCCTCAAGCTGGTCGATATATGCAGTCAACAACGCTGGCAGGGCCTTTTCACTTTTGCCCGACAGCAACAGTAACTGGGTCTGCTCGTTGTCGTCTCGGGCATTGCCCGCAGGGGCCCCATGGCTGGCGACGATCATGTGGCAGTTGGTGCCGCCAAAGCTGAAAGCACTGACCGCCGCGATACGAGTTTCCTGCTGCCAGGCAAGGTTCTCCCGTGGGATGGCCAGGCGGCTCGAATCCAGCTGAATCAGCGGATTGAGATTACCGGTGGTGGGCTGCTGGAGGATGGTTGATTTATGCAATTGCAGCACGGCCTTGATGAAACCGGCCACACCCGCTGCTGGCTCCAAATGACCTATGTTCGCTTTCACCGCGCCAACGTAGCAGGGATACTGCACTTCGGCGTCGGCCGAATAGGCGTTCTTCAGGGCATTAATTTCGATGGGGTCGCCCAGTCGGGTGCCGGTTCCATGGGCCTCGACGTACCCCACCGCCGCAGCCTCTACACCCGCCCGCTCCAGGGCCTGGACGATCACCTGTTCCTGGGAGCGCCGGTTCGGCGCGGTAATACCGTTGGTCAAGCCATCCTGGTTGACCGACGAGCCTTTGATCACTGCGTAAATACGGTCGCCGTCCTCGCGGGCCTTGCGCACGTCCTTAAGTATGACCATGCCACAGCCTTCGCCACGCACATACCCATCGGCGCTCTCATCGAAGGTCTTGCACAACCCTACCGGTGACATCATCCCAGCTTGGGACACGGCAATGGTGGTGCCCGGCATCAGCATCAGATGAACGCCACCTGCCAACGCGCTGTCGCACAGGCCGGCCTTGATGTTCAAACACGCTTCATGGATCGCCACCAGCGACGAAGAACAAGCCGTATTGATCGTCATGGAAGGACCGCGAAGGTCCATCAAATAGGATATGCGTGCAGAAATGATGCTGGCGTTGGTACCGGTACCGGAGTGCGCGGTTAGCGTGTCCTTGCGAGTGGTCTGCATCGCTTCAAAATCGTTGGACGATGCGCCAATGAACACACCGGCACGCGTCCCAGCCAGGATTGAAGGCGGTATATTGGCGTCTTCCAGGGCTCGCCAGGCGGTCTCAAGGACCAGCAGTTGTTGAGGGTCGGTACTCTGCGCCTCGACGTTCGACAGCCCCAGGAACCCATAGTCATAACGGTCGAAGTGGTCGATCAACCCGGCCGCTTGCGTCGCCAGCTTCCCCGGAGTGCCAGGCTTGGCGTCGAAGAGCGCGGCGTTATTCCAGCGATCTTGAACTAAAGGGCTGATAGCCCGGCGACCTTGTTTGAGCAACGCCCAGAACTCATCGAGATCCGTTGCGCCAGGAAAATGGCAGGCCATTCCAACGACAGCAATGCCCTTGCTCTGATATCGATCCATGACGCGATTCCTTAGCCACTCAAAGTAAAAGACCCAGCAACAGTACGGAGCAGCCCGTGATTGACTGACTCGGTTTAACCGGCGCTGCCGGAATGCAATCGCAGCTTGGCGACCTGGCGTGAAACTGCGACCAGATTACCTTCGCAATCCCAGAGCTCGCCGTCGACCTCGAGCAAACCACTGACCATGTGATCGGTGACGAAGCGTCCGTAGATCGGTCCCGGGCAAGGGTGTGCCTTTAAGTGCACGGTGTATTCGATGGTCGGAATAGAGCCCCATACCTCCGGCGCCAGCCTGCAGAACATCGTCGGCGGGAATGCATCGGCAAACAAAATCAGGCTGTACAGGTCGGGCTCTATACCGTGAGCGAAGGTCATCCAGCCTTCCACTTCAGCCCTGTTATCCGAGTCAGGCTTGCTCAGCAGATCAGGCCTAACCCTCAGATCGAACTGCGCACTGAAGGCCAATGGCAGCGGCATGAACGGCAACTGCTTGAGCGGCACAAACTTATCGATAGCAGGCAAGACCCGGCCCTTGCTGCTGGCCAGCGTTTCACCTTTGGCCTGGGAGAAATCCGTATAGGTCGCCAGATACAACCCCGTGGCCTGATCCTTCTGATTCAGAGTCATCAGGGTTCGGGACATGCTCTTCTTGTGGTCAACCAGGCGCACATCGAAGCTGGCTGGTCCCGCCGTCGGGTGGCCGAGGAAATGCGCGCTGATGGTCAATGGGTCCCTGTGGTTGGTGACCTGGGACATGACCGACGCCGCAAGAGCTGCGAGATAGCCTCCGTTGGGATAACCGATAATGTCCCAGCGATCAGAGATCGTCAGTGTATTGTCTTGAGCACAGTCCGACGTGGAGCGCGCCTTCAGCAACTCTTCGATAAATTTCATGATAGTTTCCTTTTACCCAATTTCTGCGCGTGGATTTCTTCCAGGTGGGTGCAAAACAACTCAACCGTCGGGTAGTCGAAAATCACCGTAGGTTCGATCTCGACCCCCAGCCATTGACCGACATCCAGCGTCAGCGCTACGCCCGTCGCCGAGTCGATCCCCAACTCGCTGAAGGTGGTTTTGAGGCGAACCAGGCCAGGATCAATCAAATGCTCGCGACTCAGGTAATCGCTCAACCAGTTCTTCACGCAATCGCTTTTAAATACGTCGGACACCCGCCTACCCCTCTGATACAGCCACATCGAAAATATCCAACGACCGCGACTCATACATGCGCCTGCAACTGACGCGGCAAATCTTTCCGCTGGTCGTTTTGGGAATGCTGTTGTTCTTCACATAAATGATTTCCCTGATCGTCAACGAGTGCCCACGATAAATCGCCGAGAGTGCGCTGCGGGTGACACCAGCCAGGAACTCAGTATTGATATCGTCGACAATGGATTTATCCAGTTCCTGGACAATCACAATTTCCTCACCGCTATGGCTGCTGACTCCAAACGCAGCCACCCGGGGACCAAGCGCCATGTGGGAGGTGGAGCAGGTTTCTTCAATGTCCTGGGGGTAGTAGTTATTACCGTTGATGATGATGAGCTCTTTGATTCGCCCGCTGATGTAAAGCCTGCCGTCCGCCAGGAACCCCAGATCACCGGTGCGTAGGTAACGGCCCTGGGTTTCACATGCCATATTGGCTCCGAACGCCTCGTCTGTGGCTTTGGGGTTATTCCAGTAGCCCAAGGCAATATGGGGCCCAGCGACCCAAACTTCGCCGGTTTCGTACTCGGCGCACAGTTGCCTGGTGTGCGGGTTAACGATGCGCAACACCTGACCCGGCACACCGAACCCGCAGGAAACGGCGAGCTTGATGCCTGGCGTGGGCTGGGCCAGGTTGTTGAAGTCGGGCAAGGCCAGGCTAGTGACGACATCGACAGCCATGGTTGAGTAAGTAAGACCTATCTGCCCACCCGACACCATCAACGTCGCTTCAGCCAAGCCGTAACTGGGGCTGAACACATCGGCACGCAGGGCGTAGGGCTCGTAAGTCTTGAGGAACCTCTGCGCAACGGTCACAGACACTGGCTCTGACCCGCAATAGGCAACCTTAAGACTGCTCAGGTCCAGCCCCTCTAAAGACAGGCTGACGCGTGGGTTGGAAAGCAGTTTGTAGGCGAAGTTAGGTCCGCCAATAATAGTGCCGCCGTACCGCTCAACGGCTTTGAGCCAACGAGCCGGACTCTGCACAAAGGCGCCTGGGGTCATCAGCACGCACCGCGCCCCCGAATAAACCGTCAACAACACCGAGCCCATCAGCCCCATGTCATGGAACATCGGTAACCAGGAGACGATGACGTCATCGCTGCTGACCTCCCAGGCCCACGACAGCATCAACTCATTCGCCAACAAGTTGTCATGGGAGACCATGACTCCCTTGGGGTAGCCGGTGGAGCCCGATGTGTATTGCAAAAAAGCCAATTGCACGCCAGAAGATGACAAGCCCTCGGTACCCGTCGCCTGTCCGGCCGGCACCAAGGCGATGAGCGCATCGCTCTGCAAAGACTGCAGGCCACTCAATATTTTGGAAAGCTCCGGAGTTTGATTTTCAAGCATGCCTTGTGTAAGAAAAATACCCTGAGGCTGGCAGTCTTCGATAATTCGAATCAACTTAGCCCTAGATTCATTATTAAATGCCGGTTTTACCGGAACCGGAATCAACCCAGCATATATCGAGCCCAAAAAGGCCCGAATAAAATCAATGCCGTCGTGCAGTGCAATGATCACCCTAGTGTTGCGCTCGAACTTACCAGCCAATGCAACACCCAAGGAATATGATTGTTGCTGAAGCTGCGAAAACGAAATACTTTGCGCTTCAACCTCTCCATCTTTCAAATAGATAAAAGCCGTTTTGTCACACCGCTGGACCGCCTGTAATTCCAAATAAGAAAGTATATTTCTCACGCGCCCTCCCGCCCCTTCTTCCTAGAGAAAACCTTCATTAAATTTCGGCTAAAGCGTTACAGCGATTACTTCACCTAAAAAAAAGCAAGCGCAACATCACCTACTTAACTTTATGGAGTTAATTGGCGAACGCGGTTATCCATATTGCTTTTTCCCGGTGCTGGCCGGGTAATTACAACAAACAGCCAAGTTGAAAGCGGCGTCAGGGCCAATAGAACCCCGGCCAATATCACCGGCGCTGAGGGTGTCTGATAAACCGTTCGTAAATACCCGGCCAATACCATCAGCAGCGCCAGCCCACCATAGACCCAGGTATACAGAATGCCAAACCCAACATCTCGGTTTTCCGGCGCAAGCACCGTGGCTGGCAGAGTCATCAGCAAGGCTGCCGGCATCCCAATCAGAAAGCCCATGGCGACAAAGAGTGTGTTATGGGTTTGCGCAAGCGTCAGGTAGAACAGCACCGCCGCGCAGATAAACAGGGCAGCTCCTACCGTCATGAAACGGCTCTTTTTCGAGGCAAGGATTCCTCCCGCCGCTACACCGGCAATGGAAATCAGAATGTGTCCGTTAACCAGAGACCCTGCTGTCAACGTCCCTGTGCCATTGGCAATGAACACGCCCGGCACGAAGCTCAGGACCATCACCACCGCCGCGTTGTAGAGCGTCAGACCTATGGCCGCGTAGCTGACGCGCATCACTTCGCTACGCGAGATACGCGAATCACCCCTCGCTGTGCTTTGCCCCACGACCTGAGGGTTGCGATAGAACACCAGCATCGCCAGCAATACCACGCCGGCAAACACGGCGTTGGCCCAGAACACACCGCGCCAGGTCAGTGCATCGGCAATCAGATGATGAGTTAGAAGGCCTGCGCCAATACCCATTGGCCACCCATTGATGATTACCGACATTGCCAAGCCCAGCTGCTTGCCGACAAACCAGTCCGCGACCATTTTGGTCAGCAACACGAAGAGTACGATCGCCCCGATCCCGCACTGCAGGCGGCCGATGGAAAGCACCAGAAAGCTCGACGAAAGTGCCATGCAGATAGAGCCGCTGAGCATCAGCAGCAATCCGGCAGACACCATCCGTTTGTTACCGAAGCACTTGCCCATAACCCCGGCAAGTAGGGAGAACACCAACCCAGGAAAGGTGAATAAACCGACCAGCGTGCCTATCGCCGTGTAGTCAACTTTGAATACATCCATGAGATCAGGTGCAATCGAAACAACCGATTGAAACTGAAACCCTAATACCATACGACCTAAAAAAAGGATAAACAGTGCCACCCAAGGATTTATTCGCATGTCACATCTCCCTATGTAAGAGCTATTTGTTATCCTGAAAACTCAACACTACAACCCGAGTAACTTTTTCTTGCACTAAATCGACAAACTCGGCCGCCACTACGAGACAAAAACGCTTTTAAAAGAAGCATTATAATCAACCTGAATGCAGGCCATTCAGCTCAGCCATCAAAGCGACAATAAGCCACGCGAATAGCGCTTAATTACCCACAGGCTTTATTTATGACCTCATATACGTCATTTTCCGATACGACCACCAACGCCAGCTCAAAGATAAAACTTTTTTGCTTCCCTAATGCGGGTGGAACAACCGCGCGTTACATCACTTGGAGTAAACGCCTACCCGCCACCATCGAAGTCATTCCGGTTGCGTACCCAGGGCGCGGTCCGAAAAGCGCAGCCCCACTGTGCGAGAGCCTGGAAGTGCTTTTGCAGGCACTACTTATTGAGATCGAACCCCAACTGACGCCACCGTTCTATTTCTTCGGCCACAGCATGGGCGCAACCGTCGCCTTCGAGCTTGGGTGCAAGTTACAGAAATTGGGATATCCCCTTCCCAGCACCGTGTTCATTTCTGGGCGACGAGCCCCCTCCTGCGTACAACCGCCCGAGCTGCTGCATCTACTGCCTGATCCGCAACTTATCCGCGCACTGCAAACCTTCAATGGTATCCCTGCCACTCTGCTGGAACGTTCTGATGTGCTGAAATACTTTCTGCCCATCATTAGAGCGGACCTCCAGGCATTGGAAACCTGGCACCCCCCCTCCAGCGAAAAACTGGGCTGCAACTTTTGCATCTCGGGCGGCACCCACGACCCCCTAGCGCCTTTTGCAGGCCTGAGCGCCTGGCGGAATCACTCCTCGGGCTCAACGAAAATAAATATGTTCCCTGGTGGGCATTTTTATCTGGATGAACAGACGAACGAAGTCATCGCGATGATAACCAGAACGCTTGGATTTAAGGGTTGATTCAAATGTCCATCCGACGGACAGGATAACTGACAACTGTTGTTCCTAAACAGGTCGGTCGCGATGGCAGCGGACACAGAGCCTGAGCAGATCTATCGTGTTAGCGAGACGCGTATGCAGACTCGTTAGTACTCTTTTACTTGCTGATCCAATGCGGCTTCATCATGAAGCCAGTTGATGAATTCCCGGATAGAGGGCTGTTTGATCGCTGTGGGTGGATAAATGACGTAATAGGCTGATTCAGTCGCAATCGTGTGTTCAAACGGCCTGACTAGACGTCCTGCCTCCAAGTGATTAGCCACTAACGCAAGCCCGCACAGTGCCACTCCCTGGCCATCAATGGCCGCCTGGGTCAATACGTTAGTGTCATCAATCACCACTCCGCTATCGGGTCTGACTCCTGAAGCTTTGGAGCTCGCGAGCCATTCTCGCCAGCCCTCACGGTCGTAATCATGTAGCAGTGTATGGCGGCTCAGGTCCGACGGCACCAGCAACGGTGCTGATCTCTCCAACAGGTCCGGGCTGCACACGGGAGTGAAGGCGAGGCCCATTAAGCGTTCGGTAACAAGATTGGGCCAGTCGTCGTTTCCCCAGCGCACAGCCAGATCGAGATCTTCGCGGACAAACTGGGCTTTTTGTACGGAGTGATGCAAGCGCAAATCGACGCCAGGGTGTTGTGCCCAGAATCTCCCCAGCCGGGGAGACATCCAGTTGGCACCAAAAGAAGGTTCCAGACCCACCGTCAAAGAATGATCTCCCTCCTTGGCTCGTAGCTCTGAGACGGTTTCGGCTATCTCTTCGAAAGCTGTCTGTATGACCGGCAGCAGGACACGCCCGGCATCGGTAAGACGCAGCTTGCGGATCATGCGCTGGAATAGAAGCACACCTAAATCCGCCTCCAGTAATTTGATCTGGTGGCTGATAGCCGCCTGAGTGACATGAAGCTCTTCTGCCGCACGGGTAAAACTTAGATGTCGCGCAGCAGCTTCGAAACCACGCAAGAGATTAAGCGGTGGAAGGCGCGATGACATGGCTTGACTCCATGGATAAGTAAGGTTGATTCATGGGATGAGAATTTATTGTTTGTCAGGCAGTGCTCGGGAGAATACAAATTCAACCGTTGAAGCAAGTCAAGGATAAGCGGACAGCGATCGTTCTGACAGCAATCTTATCTTGTATGGACAAGCCTGAATTATGCCAAAGCTCACAGCCACGGCGGCAGGTCACGTGTGCATACATCGGCAGCTGCGTCCGGAACGGAGCGAAAAGAACGACAGGCATAGAAAAATGCCGTGACTGAGAGGGCGTGCAGATGACGACTAGGCAGCAGGTGGCTATAGAGTGCCGCAATGTGTGGAAAATCTTCGGTGAGCGGGCCGACGAGGCGCTTGCAGCTATCCAAGCTGAAGGCCTTGACAAAGATCAGGTACGAGAGCGGTACGGCTGTGTAATCGGTGTCGCCGATGCCAGTTTCACTGTGGCTGAAGGTGAGATTTTTTGCATTATGGGCCTGTCCGGCTCAGGCAAGTCCACGTTGGTGCGACACATTAATCGGCTCATAGAACCCACGTCTGGCGAGATTTTTATCGACGCCGAGGATATAAACCAACTTGATGCCGAAGCGTTGCGCCAAGTACGGGCCGAGAAGATCGGCATGGTTTTTCAGCATACCGCGCTGCTGCCGCACCTCACTGTTCGCGACAATGTCGCATTGAGCCTTGAGCTTCGGGGCGTCGACAAAGAGACCCGCATCAAGGTGGCTGATGCCAAGCTTGCACTGGTGCAACTGATTGGCTGGGAAGAGCGCATGCCATGCGAGTTGTCCGGTGGTATGCAACAACGCGTGGGCCTGGCCCGCGCCATGGCCGCCGATCCTCGGGTACTGTTGATGGATGAGCCTTTCAGCGCTCTGGATCCGTTGATCCGGCGGCAACTCCAGGACCAGTTTCTTGAGTTGGCCTCAGTCATGAAAAAAACCACTTTGTTCATTACTCATGATCTGGATGAGGCGATCCGTATCGGAAATCGCATTGCGATCATGAAGGATGGTCGGGTGATCCAGATAGGCACTCCGGAGCAAATCGTCACGAACCCCGCCGACGATTATGTCGCCAAGTTTGTGGAAGGCATCTCACGCCTGCATCTGGTGTCCGCCCTCAGCATTATGCAGCCGATCTCGGATTACCGTGCAGCTCACGGTGAACCTCCCGATGATTCCCCTACTGCCAGCCCCGAAGCAAGTCTTGACCAACTCACCCATCTCGCAGTCGCTACTGACAAACCCACTCTGATCATCGATTCAGGGCGGCTCGTCGGTATTGTAACGCCCCGGGATCTGCTGCGTGGCATTCAGGGAGGAAGTCACCATGCGCACTGATATCCGTTTGCAAGGTTTATTGCAGGAGTTCGCCCGTCGATCAGCTGATTATTACGCAGTGGCTTTCGAGCGTCTTGGTCAGAAGGGCTGGACCGGAGCTCCATTTCACTTTGCGGCAGCAGCTATCGGCCCCTTGTGGGCCGCGGCGCGAGGCCTGTGGTGGCTGTTCTGGCTGGGGGCGGCCGCGGAGTTGGCAGCGCTGACGTTGATTGGCAAGAGCTTGTTGAATGAGCAGCCAGTGCCTGGGATGCTGCCAAGTGGCTTGGTTTTTTTTGTGGCCGCGAGGCTTTTACTTGGATTGAGTGCCAATGTCGCCTACCAGGCTCGTTATGCGCGCTGGCGTATCGACCGTCGACTGTCCCACGGCCTGTCGACAGCCCGCTTTGGTCAGGGCGTGTTATTGCTGACGGCGATCTACCCTCTGACCCTCTATCGTTTTAGCGTGCCTAGTGTCAACGGGTTCATCGCACAATTCCCAGCCAGCGAAGGTGCTGCTGGTCACCTGGCCGGTGTGATTGACTCGATGGTGGAATGGCTGACTGCCAACTTCGGACCTATGTTCGAAATCATCACACAGGCGGTGCGTATTATCCTGAATGCCCTCGAGGTGCTGTTCGTGGGCACCCCCTGGCCAGTCATGGCATTGGTCGTACTGTTGCTTGCCTGGCGCATGGCTGGTTCCCGCGTCTTGCTCTTCACTGCGGTATCGCTGTTGTATCTAGGCCTGTTTGGGTTTTGGGAAAAGGCCATGAGCACCATCGCATTAGTAGCAGCGTCGGTATTCATCTGTCTGTTGTTCGGTACTCCTATTGGCATTTGGTGCGCCAAGAGTCGTCGGGCCAATGCGCTGATCACGCCGATTCTCGACATGATGCAAACCATGCCCTCGTTCGTTTATCTGATCCCGGCGATCGCTTTCTTCTCTATCGGCAAGCCGCCGGCGGTGCTGGCTACTGTTGTATTTGCCATGCCTCCGATGATCCGGTTGACCACACTGGGCATCCAGCAGGTCCCCGAATCGGTCAAGGAGGCCATGCTTTCCTTCGGCGCCAGCCCTCGGCAAATACTGTTCAAAGCTGAATTACCGCTGGCAGTCCCATCGATCATGACCGGCGTCAATCAGGCCATCATGATGAGTCTGTCCATGGTGGTAGTGGCGGCACTGATCGGTGCCGGAGGGCTGGGCTACGACGTGCTGTTCTCCTTGCAGCATCTTGAAACCGGCAAAGGTTTACTTGCCGGTATTGCGATTGTTCTGAGCGCCATGGTTCTGGACCGGATTGTCCAGGGTCGAAGTCGCAAGCATTAAGCCGATCGGCTTGTTAACGACAGTATTCAATCCTGCCAAGCCGTGCACTCCAACAGGGGAAATTGACATGCTTAGAACCACAATGAACCTACTACTCCTTGCCTCGACCCTGACTCTTGGCGCCCATGCCTCCGCGAAGGAAAGCATCACTATTGGCGAGCTGTCATGGGACGGTGCCAGAGGCATTCAGTCTGTGCTCAAGCTGGTGATGGAGGAGCGCCTAGGTGTTGACGTGAAAATCGTCGCTGTCGATCAGCCACTTATCTTTATGAGTATGGACGAAGGGCGTGGCGCCGTTGATGTGCTTCCCGATTTGTGGATGCCACAGCACAGCGAGCACTGGCAAAAATACATCGCCCCTGGTTCCAAAGAGAGCGTGACCGTCAATGAGCATCCTTACAAAGGTACTCAGGGTCTGTTCATCCCCGGCTACATTCAGGATAAGTACGGCATCACCTCTATCGAACAACTGGCGGACCCTAAAGTGGCGGCGCTTTTCGATGAGGATGGCGACGGTAAGGGTGTTTACTGGCCGGGGGATCCGAGCTGGGATTCGACCAAAGCTGAACTGGTGAAAGCGAAGAGCTTTGGCTACGACAAGGATTTCAAGGCGCTCGAGATTCCTGACGCGATCTTCAAGGCGTACCTCAAGAAAGCTTACGGCAAAAAGAAAGGCATATTGTTTTACTACTGGGCGCCTGAGTGGATCTTTGCCGAGTATGACCTGCGTCAATTGAAAGAGCCCGCGTTCGATGGCTACGCCATGGACAGCAAGAAGGGTGATCCTCAGTACAAGCCAGACGGCTGCTGGAATATGGCAGATACCTCCGTCAGCGACTGGCTCGCCAAGAGCTCCATAAAGTGTGGCTGGCAGGACGGGACCGTGTATGTGGCCTATTCGAAATCTCTGGAGCAGCGAGCACCGGACGTCGCGAAGTTTCTCAAGCACGTGAGCTTCGACGCGGACGTGATCAATCAGTGGATTCTCAAGATCGGTCGCGACAAGGAAGACCCGATGGCCGTTGCCAAAGCGTGGGTTGCTGCCAATCCCGGCATCGTCGATGCGTGGCTCGCTGCGGCCAAATAATAATTCGTCCGAGATGGAATGTCTGAGTAGCTATCCAGGGCACGCGGACACAAACAAGGGGGTTAAACCTTATGCACGATTCTGTCACGCAAGGTCGCATTGATCTCGCCGCAGCCTTCCGATGGGCAGCTCGGCTGGGGTTTCACGAGGCAGTCGCCAATCATTTCAGTCTTGCCGTCGTAGAGGATGGTTCGCGGTTTCTGATTCAGCCGCGAGGGCGGCATTTTTCAAAGGTGCGCGCCAGCGAGTTGTTGCTGGTCGACGCTGATGGCGCCGTGCTCGAAGGAGAAGGATCAATTGACCCCACCGCTTTCCATATCCACTCGGCAATTCACCGTGGGGTGCCGCAGGCCAGATGCATCCTGCACACCCACATGGCTTATGCGACAGCACTGACCTGCCTCGAGGGCGGCCGACTGGAGCCCGTTAGCCAGAACGCTCTTAGATTTTACGAGCGGATCGCCTACGACGAAACATTCGGTGGGATGGCTTTGGATACTGATGAGGGAGCACGTCTGTGTGCCGCCCTTGGCGATAAAACCGTTCTGTTCATGGGCAATCATGGCGTCACTGTGACCAGCACAAGCGTTGCGCAGGCGTTCGACGAGCTGTATTTCCTGGAGAAAGCGTGCGAGACCCAAGTTCTGGCGATGTCTACCGGCCGTCGTCTCAATCAGGTGCCGGATACTGTTGCACGGCAGACCTGCCGTCAATGGCAGGAGTATCCGGACTTAGCGCAACTCCACTTCACCGAACTCAAACGTATCCTCGATGAGGAGGAACCCGACTATGCAAAATAATCAGCCAAGGACTCAATCAACCATGCAGCACCTTGCCGAAATCGAGCACACAAAATCCACCTTTACCTCGTTCACTGAATCGACAGCAGACGACTGGCACAAGATCGAAAAGATCTGCGACGTCTATGAGCGCGGACTTGCAGATCGCGTGCTGGATAACCTGTTGACACTCAAGGGTAGCACCTTGGGTTTTCCCGTTGATCGTTACGAACACTCCTTGCAAGCGGCGACTCGTGCACTGCGTGATGGGGCAGATGAGGAAACCGTGGTCTGTGTGTTACTGCACGACATTGGTGATGATATCGCGCCCTACAACCACGGCGAATTGGCGGCCGCCATCCTCAAACCCTACGTATCGGCCGAGAACCATTGGATGCTGTCCAAACACGCCATTTTTCAGGGGCATTACTATTTTCACTACATAGGACGTGATCAAAACGAGCGGGAAAAATATCGAGGTCACCCAGCCTTTGAACGTACAGCACGGTTCTGCGAGCGCTGGGATCAAACGGCTTTTGATCCTAACTACGACACTCTGCCGCTGGACCACTTCGAACCTATTGTGCGACGGATCTTCGGACGGCCGGCTTACGGAGGTGAAAAAGCGTTTGCCTGAGATACTCACGCGCGCAGGGACGCGCATTGAAGCAGGAAGTCGCAGGTACGCGACCTTGATCCTGTGCTTAGCAGGATGATGATCCGAATTGCATCAATGAGTGGCGAACAAGAATTCACTGCATTAGTTGGCTTATTTGATGCGTCGCTCACTGATCGCATGGCTGACAACAAGCTAAACATTCCTTCCCGCATAGCCGTCATTGAAGAGGCGTATCGCAGCGACGGGAATGCAACAGCGGCCTTTGGCCGGCTAGAGGAACTACTCGGCAGGGTGCATGGCAACACCCCGCAGGAACACATCGATCTGATTGCAGGCATAGCGAAGGTATTCGCCAAAATTGGCAGCCCCAAGCGCGCTCTCGAGCTGCTGGTACGGCTACACTCCAACACACTTGGATATGCGCTGCCAGCGAAGAAGAATCCGCAGTACTCACTGTGGGGAGATCTGCTTGAAAGCTCAGACAGCCAAGACCCTAGCGGCAGTGGCGAACGCATTCTATTGGCGCTGAAGCAACTTTCAGGCATGGCCCTCACGGAGGGCAACGGTGCAGCTCACCGCTTGGCGCCGCGAGTGGTGGTCGAAGCCGCAATGCACAGTTCGGCGCTCGGATACCGAGCAGTAAGACTACTCACATCCAAAGGACTACTGAGTACCCGCCTGGTGCATAGCCTTCTCAATGGTGATTCGGATGAACCAGCAGAAGCTCTTCAGCTGCTTTTCCGCGACGAAGAAGCCATTGCCGTCGATGGGGTCGAACGAGTTCTACCATTAGCAAACACTAAAGACTATGTCGTAGCTTCTTTTGCTGGCTCTCTGCTTGATCGCTGGGGGTACGACTGGGCGATCTCGGCGCAAGAGTTGCCGCTTCACTACCGCATGCAGATGGCTACAAACAGAAAAGTGAGCTCCGTATCTCGTCTCACCAACCCATCATCTGGTGCGATGCTCGTGAACGATCCATTGGGCTGGACCGAGCTTTTCACAACCCAGGTCAAGGACCTAGCGCGCGCAGGAACTCCAGAGACAACCATTCGATATCGCTGCGCATCCCTGATTGAATCTTGGGGTGGGCTGGAGAAATTTGGTCAAAGCGAGACTGAGCGAAGGCTATCTGAGCTTGAACGGCTAAACCTGCGAATTACGTACTCTAAGCCTCATATTGTTGCGGCCCTCAGGGTCCTTCGTCATGTCACCGGGGAATTTCATCTTTCAGGGTTGCTGGAACCACGGGCTACTCCGCAGTTGTTGTATAGAATGAACTATCAAGTCGACCTTCCTCCGCTCAGGGGTCTATCAACAATGATTGGCTCATGGAGCTTGCAGCGCGAGCATCAATCATTGCCACCATTGACCCAATGCACTGAAGGTTAGTAACCGCTTACATCGGTCTACCTGCAGCGGATAGTACCTTAGCTTCAACAATCAGCTGCGCTTGATCGACCCTATGCTTCCATCACCAGGAAGTTCAAAGCCCCCATCGACACGAACCTCCGTCGATGGAAGCATGTGATATCCGATGACTCTACCAGAGCCTGAGCGAATGTCCGGATCACCTCGCCTGCAACAGAGAGCCCCCGCGCTACCTATAGCCATCGCCCGAAGCTTGCGTCGCGGAATGTCCAGATCAGCAACTCATTGACGAACGTCTTCGCATCTACAGGTTCTTGCATTGGTACGGGCTACTACCCGGAGACACGAGACTCGAACGCCTCTCAGATGGTGTAGCTACCGAGATCCAAGATATCCGTGGAAGTAAATGTGGGCGTATTTTTTCAGACATGAAAAAGCCCAACCTTTTTCAGATTGGGCTAAGTCATTGAAAAATATGGTCGGGACGGAGTGATTCGAACACTCGACCCCTAGCACCCCATGCTAGCGGATGTCCCGAAACCCTTTAAATAACAGCCTATTACGTAGACGCCCACTGCAATCGATGTTCTACGTGGTTTAGCGCAGCTTCACGTTGTCCCGCAAAAGTCCCTACAGGCTTTCGTACAGAAAGCCCCTGCCCCGGCGTCCTGCCGATGTACAAAAATCACTCCAACCTGCACCACCACGACTGAGCGTAAAAGACGTCACCGATCTGCTCAATGCCTGAAATGTTCATACCCTGCTGAGCCATGCCCGTGACACGCGCATCCAAAAGCCTGGGCAAGATGTCTGGCCCAGACGAGGGATTGAAAACCCAGGCCGAAATCGTAGTCCTGCCGAACTGCTTGTCCTCCAGCTCTGTGAAATGAATATCCCCACGTACGGGCAGAATCATCTTCAGGTCTTGATTGCTGATGGCAATCCCAAGCCTACGCCGTGGCGTGATTAGGAAATACATGCCAACCTCAAATACTGTACGAATAACCAGAATTCTATGAGGATGACCCGATTGATCAAGAGCGTTTCGTCAGGATGCCCCAACCTTCGCGGCAAGCCCCGGTCTACCAAGGTGAGCATTTAGAGGAGATATTTTATGTGCGGCGGCGTCGAAGCAGCGGACAAGGCAAGGGCCTACGAACCAGTGAAAGTTTATTTTCCGAATCCCAAAGCCGCGTTTCCGGTGATGCTCGAGGACGGGACGGATTTGGGGTGGATCAGATGGGGCCGTCGCCGTGAGGAAAAAGGCAGCGGTCCACAAGGTGGCTGGGCCAAGCTCGAAACCCTGGAGCGTGGCGGATGGGACAGGTACCAACCGCAACGAGCGCTGGGCATCGTGCAGCGGTACATGGAGAAGGACGCCGAGCGCGTATCGCACTGGTTCAATGTTGACAATGGGTGTGCATTGGAATGCCTGGTAATAGGCAAAGACGATGAGCGGCGGGTTTATGTGGTGACCACCACCCCGCCGCAGGAGTTCGCCTGGGTTCATGATCGCTGGCCGCTGATCACGACCCAGGGCTAAAGGGTCATGCCTCTAAAGATTCATGCCCAATTCATGATCGCAAGCTCTCCAGATACCTCAGCCTTACCTTGACGCTGGTTGGTATTGCTATAGCGGATGTCCAGAGCTTCAAACCGGAAGCCCTCGAACACCCGCCTGATATCTGGATGGTCGTTGATGCTGACCATCACCCTGCCCTGGCACCTGCGCATGAAGTCGGCCATGCGCTCGTACTCCTCAAACCCAAAGTCCACGCCGTAACCCTTGGTTCCCCAGTATGGAGGGTCCATGTAGTGAAAGCTGTGCGGGCGGTCATACTTCTCAGCGCACTTGAGCCAGGGCAGGTTTTCCACGTAGGTGCCCGCCAGCCGCTGCCATGCAGCTGAAAGGTTTTCCTCGATGCGCAGGAGATTGATCGGCCTACCGGTAGTCGCGGTACCGAAGGTCTGCCCAGAGACCATGCCCCCAAAGGCATGCTGCTGCAGGTAAAAGAACCGTGCGGCGCGCTGAATATCGGTGAGTGTTTCGGGCCGGGTCATTTTTTGCCATTCAAATATCTGCCGCGAGCTGAGCGCCCACTTGAACTGGCGCACGAACTCTTCCAAATGGTTTTGCACCACCCGGTAGAGGCTCACCAGGTCGCCGTTAATGTCGTTCAGCACCTCGACCTTGGCGGGCTCGGGCCGCTTGAAGTAGAGAGCCGCGCCACCCGCAAAAGCCTCGACGTAGCATTCGTGTGGAGGAAATAAAGCCAGGAGGCGTTTTGAGAGGCGACGTTTGCCGCCCATCCATGGAACGATTGGGTTTGTCATTTTTGCAAGCCTTTACTGTATGGATAAACAGGTGCTAGGCTCGCCGCGCTTTGTGCACAGAGCGGGGAGCCTTGGCGGGACTTGCAGGAATAGTCTGCGGTTCTGTGGCCAGCAGGGATGTTGACGCATCCTGTTGGCCGCTCCTTTTGATGTGAATGAAGCGTCTATTTGCCCAGGCCGGCGTGGTCAACGTCTCAAACGTCGCCTCACGGGTCAGGCCAGTCACTAGGATTGATCAGCCTTCATCACCTGCACGCATTTGTGTGGGCGAGACTTCGGAAAGGATGTCGGAAAGCTCACGCCAAGGATAAAGGCCGGAACTGATCGCGATGCAGCAAGGAAGATGTACGAAGGGGGTCTGCGAGTCTTCTGGCGTTTGGGACGCAAAGCAACTGCAGCAAACGACGAGACCACCGAGCAGAGACCATCGCCCGCTCCAGCCAATAAGATCTTGAACTACCGCTTCATTTTTTCCGCGAGTGGTGCAATGTTTAAACACATCGAGTTTCTGGGACATTTTCATATCCTTCTTACCTGCGGAAGCTCCCCTAATGTACGAGACTCTTGAACTATTGATTGAGATAGGCTTGTTTCGCCTCTTGTTGGAGCCATCCCATCGATGTGTTTTAGATCGGTGAAGTCGACCAGCGCAGCGATATACCCATCGGCAAAACCTTTCTGATATGGACGATCGTCTTCGTTAATCTCGTCGAGAATGGCTTCTATCCGTAACCGCGCACCTCGTTTAATCATTTCTGCTCTAATCATCACACCCACTCCATGGATCCACGCTTTATATTAGCGAACAAATTGAACGATATTGAACTATTTGTCGAGTTAAGGTCAGCCTCTATTCAAATGGGAGTATTCCTCACCAATAGCCCATTTATTTGGATAGAGCATGACCACATGCAAGGCAATCACTACGGCCAACCACCTCCCGGAGCGAATTAGCCGAAGTTCACTAAGACGGCATATAGCGAATTAACGGTGATGAATGCGCATGGACACAATAGGTGCTCGCCTGAAAAACGAACGGGTTCGGTTAAAGCTTTCACAGCACGAATTGGGCGAGATTGGCAGTAGGCCGGCACACCTTCAGAAATGGCTTTCTGAAGCCATCCAACGTGTTGCCGCTGTTGATTCGTTGCAAGAAAACTTGTCACAAACATCCATATCTCCTCATTTTGGTTTCAACCTTAGCGACTCATAGGCTGCTTCGCACGCCAGGCCATTCAATCGGGCAGCATCAGCGATTGCTGCCAGCTCTCGATTTCGTGCGACAGACTGATCGAGCACGATGGCGAGCAGATTGCCGGGGTTGGTTGCTGGCGTGCGGCTGGGGGCAGCGCTGGGATTGCGGCCGGCTTCACCGTCGCCGAGTAGCTTTCTGACCTGCTCGCGCAGCCGATCAGCAGCAGCGTTGGCACCATCAGCATCAGTGCGCGCTTGTTCCAGTTTTTGAGTTGCATCACGTTGCACCTTCTCTGCGGATTGTTCACGTTGCTGTTCCTGGGTACGGGCGTCAGCCTCGGCTTTGGCGCGGGCTGCGGCATCGTCGGCGTCACGCTGGTTCCACTTGGCCCGCCACTGAGCGTCTGCCAGCGTTTCGCCGTGGTGATATGCGCCGAATAGTGCGAGACAAGCCAGGGCGATCAGCAGCAGGATCGCGCCTGCTTTGGCGTATGTGGTCATGCCATCACCCCACCAGCAGCGATGTAGTGCGCCACCAGGTCGTCAACGGTGTGAACCCGCTGGCCGTAAGCATTGCCTGGCAGGCTTGCCCAGATGTTCGAACACTTGCCGATAGCCACGGCGATGCGGCCAGCCTGGATGTCCGGCAGCGCCAGTCGTTCGGTGATTTGCTGGATTGCAATCCGGTCCTGACTCACCGGGCCGAAGTCCAGCAGGTCCAACTGACTGCTGTAGGCCAGCCAGAAACGGTAAAGCAGCTGGTACCGCCCCGCCGCCGTTGACTTGAGCCCGACGCTGTTTACGGTCACCAGTACGTTGGGGTGAGTCGCATAGTTCGTGAAGGTGTTCGGGCTGTTGATGCCGCCGACTATCACGTCATAGCCGTCGTCCTGCGTGTACTTGCTGATCGACGTGCCTTCGGACCAGGCCAGCATGTCGAGGAAGGCCAGCACGTTCTGTCCACCGGCCGCCTGAGCGGTGATTCTTGGCATTGCTTTTCTCCGGACAAAAAAAAGCCCGCACGCGGCGGGCTGGTAGTAGTTTGGAAACTCAATCCCCAGAAACAGAAAACCCCGATCGATTCGGGGTTTTGGTGTAGTGCCTAGCTCCGCCTATTCGAACTCCGGCCCAGAAGAGCCAGGCCCGCCACTTCGCCACGCCCTCTGCGCGCAGCGCCCGGTACAACACATCGTCAGCCTGTCTGCGGCTCAGTTGGCCTGTGGTGTACAGCTTGTCGTGAATGGTCGACGCATAGTTGCCGTAACCCGCCACCAGGGCATACAGCGGGAACAGGACGATGTTGTGTACGGCCTGCAGGCTGGCAAAGTTGGTGACAAAACCGATTTCGGCCAGCAGGCGGCCGTGTCGATCGTCGTCGAGCACCAGGTCACCGAGCAGCTTGTGGTTCCACTTGCCGAGCTGTTCCGTCTTCAAGGTCACAAGGAATTTGCTCATTGCAGCTTCCCCGTGAGGATCTGGGCAACCCGGTCCGAAGCCAGGGCGCCCAAAGCAACGAGCCCTTCCAATGCCCCTTGAACAGACTTCAAACCAAGGTCCACCTCAGTCAGACCAGGGTTCGTCAAGCGCCCCCACCAGATCGCGACTTCCTGATTCGCAGCAACGGGAGGTTCTGCAGCAGGGTCGCCGTCCACCACCTTCTTGATCGCAATTTCTTCCAAGGGCGTGAACAGCATTTGAAAGGTCATTGGGCTGACCACCGGATATACGATGTTGACTACGACCTCATACAACTTTCCGTCTGGGTCTGCGACCAGGTAGTTGCCGCAATTCCAGATCCCAGTGGCCCACTCAGGAAGCATTTGCGCATCCTGTAAGTCGCCTGTCGCGATTTCTTTCAGTTGATAAGTGCTCATCACATCCCCTTCAGCACGATGCCGCTAGTCAAAAGTGCGCCCTTGTTTCCGTAAATATTTGCAGCTGAATGATCGAACGTTTTCGATCCAGAGCCCTTCACCGCGTTTACGTAATACACACCAGCTTGCGGAAAGAATGAAACTAGCGAGCCAGGAACCGCCGAGCTTGTCGCAACGCCAACAATGGCTGTATTAACCGATTTCCAAAGTGAGTAATAGGTATTGCCGCCGCCGCTCTGGCCATAGCAAAAGAACGCGCCATCACTGAGCATCAGGAGGCCCGTTTGGCTGGTAAATCCAGCGGATGCGGAGTAATAGGCGTTGGTGCTGAGCCCTGTCTGAATTGTGTTAATTGGGACAATCTGAATGATAAGCGCCGTGCTGAACACGCAATAAGCAGTAGCGCCAAACCACGTCACGATACTGGCTGTTGTCGGGTCGTAGTAACTCCACTGGGCGCTCCCTCCGCCGAACGACCCAACAGCGCTACCCAGCAGCGAGTAGACAATGGCTACACCCGCCTGAGTGATCTTTACGTAGTTGACGGTGGTGGCTATCAGGTACACCAGCCAGAAGTTGGTTCCGTCGTTTACAAGAGAGCAGGTATAGGCGGGATAGGATAGAGCAGCGGATGCTCCCGAATACGTAGGACCTTGTTGCGCACCGGCGTTGCTGAAGACCATGCATGAGGTGGTTGAGCTAGCCGACTGAACAGCCAAGGCAAAACAACCCGGTAGCACAGACAGATAGGGGCACGAAACGTTGTACAGCCCGGTCGCTTGAGAAAGGCCCGTTGAGAACGGTGCGACCTGAAGAACAGCAGACGTATTGTAAACAGCTACAAAATAAGTCGTATTGAGATACGCCACTGCAATGGTGCCATCTGAAAGCTGGGCAAGGCTGAGCTGCGGCGTGGGAGATCCTGTGCTTGTAGTCATCGTCGCCGAATTCAGCAGCACACCAGCGTTGTTGTATATCGCCAGGGTCGCGGCGGTAGTCGACGTGCTGTTGTAGAGAGCCGCAAAACCACCCCCTACTAACGGGATCGTGGACAAATTACCGCTGTTTGAGCTCGCGCCCACAAGAGCGGTTGGGGCAACCACCTGAATCATCCCCGTCGGATTGTAGATCGCATAGAAGGCCCCATTTACAGCAAGGCCCGTGGTGCACAGGTTTCCGTTCGCGAGGAAGAACACGTTACAAAGTGTCGACCCCGCACCTCCAGCGATACTTTGGATCAGGCTTCCGGAAGCTGCGTATTTGTCAATCGCCCCAGCCTTCAAGAAATAGATTGAACCGTCCGGCCCTTGGGCCGCCAGCGATCCGTTATAGGCCTGCGAAACGGCGTTACTTATGGCCGACGTGTACCCAAAAATCGGACTACCCGCGTTCGCTACAGTGGCATAGTCGCTGACACGGACTGGCGTTACCTGCCCCCCGGGAATGATTTGAACTACATCATTGCTGTTGAAAGCTGCAGCAGCCTTTAGTTTGGTACTTGTGCTGGCAAGACCGGAATTGTTGGACGAAAAAATCGAACGTCCCATGGTTAACCCTCCATCCCGTGTGCACGGGCAACGACCCCGGCGATGCTTGAATAGCAAACGATGTTTTTCCCGGCTTCACAGACAAAGCCTGATCGCTCAAGAACGCTGCCGTTGCTCTGATCGCCGGCGGGCTGAAGATAAGCGTCGTACTCAACCCACTCAGTCGGCCCTGGGGTTGCACTGGCGCTAATTGCAACACGGACAAGAACCGCCGAGGCGTTGGTGTTGACCAGGTTAAAGTTGACCGTTGCGACTTTCCCGGTGGGAACGGTGTACAGAGTCGTGTAAGTAGTCGCTGCAAGACTTACAGGCGTACCGAGTGTTCCGCTGGCCATTTAGATTTGCCCCATGAAGTAAGTGATATAGGAATTGGAGAGCTGAGCCATGTTTACGGCATGCAGTGACTTGGTGGCCGTCGGGACTTGCGGGCTGCCGCCACCAGTCCACAAAATCCAGGAATCAAGACTGCTGTGGTAGACCACCTCGGCTTTGCCGCCCACGATGATCTCGCCGCCTTGCAGAGGCTGCTGGGCACCTCCGATCAGGGGCTTGGCACCCAGACCGTTGACATTGAGTGTTGAAGCTCCGGTGTTCGCAGTCAGCGCTTGGAAGGTGAGCTTTGCGCCGTCTGTAAGGACGCTGATTGCGGGAGTGAACGCCGCAGCATAACTATTCGCTGAGCCGGTATCCGCCGCATAGACGCCATACGCTGCCTGCATCTGGGCAATGGTCATGACGTGCGCAGATGCATTACCTGGCGCTGCCTGGATCGATCCGCCGGTACAGCTCAGGAGTACCCACTTACTCAAAGCTGCAAGCCAAACTACTGTGCAGGTTCCACCTGCAACGATCTCGCCACCTTGCAACGGCATAGATCCAAGGCCTATAAGGGGATTGGCGGCTAAGGCATCAGGAGCGAAGGTGCTGGGGCCGGTATTAGTCGTCTTTGCCTGGAACCGTATAACCATGCCGTCGACCGCACCGGTTACCGCAGGGGTATAAGGCACCACGTAGACGTTGGCGATCCCGGCATCGATACCGTATATGGCCGCGCCTGAGCGGATCAGTTGACTGATCGCGATGGCAAGCTGTGTGAAACTGGTCTTCGATGGCGTGACGCCCGCAGCGACCAGCACATTCAGCAGTTCCATCATCAACATGTTCATGAATTCAGCGGGCAACACTGTAGGTGGCGTGTTGAGCACAGGGTCGCCATCGGTAAAAAAGCCCGCCAAACCGGCAGCCGTGCTCGCCGGAATACTCGACGCCACCGTTGAATTGTCAATTTGATACATCTATGGCCTCACGAATAATGGAAGTTCAGGATGGTGTGCCCAGGCATGGCCTCTCTCAATTCGCACTCAAGAACCTTGTTGCCATACGCGCCACTGCTGAGCGGTGCATTGACGGTCCAGGTAAAAAACCAGTCGTCGTTGCCAAGGGCCTGCCCCATGACGCTCTGCCCCATCCGGAACGGCGCGTATTGGGTGACGGTGATGGTGTAACCCAGGCCCAAGGCGTATGCCGCAAAATGCCCGATGGATTGGCCACCGCTGTTGGTGAACCGCGCAATCACCTGCCTGCGCCGTTCATCCTCGGTAGGGGCAATACCCGCGCAGGCGTCAGGCAGGCCAAGCGTGGACTCCCACTCCCCGAGGAAGTCGACGGCTGTTGCCGGGAACGTGTCGGCCAGCAGGTTCACGGCGCTGTCACTGATGCGTTGGAAGGTCGGAGCAAAACAGGAAATCGACTGCGCCTGAACGCTGCTCAGCTCTTTCGGCCAAACCCGGCCGCGAGGCAGCAGCGAAAGCAGCGCAGACGTGAAGTCGGCACTGGAAAAAGAAGGTTTTGGCATGAGCAGGCTCAGGGGTATGTGATGGTGCCCAGGGTCGGCAGGTAGCCAATGGTGTTCACGATGTTTCCGGCCGGATAGGTAATGACGAAGCCCTTCGTGCCGGAGATCGCCGCGATGGCCGACTCGATGTCACTGAGCGCCACTATTGGGTTGTCTGTAGTCGGGTCGCCCTGTTCCAGAAACACTTCGGTGATCGCCAGCGCAACCGCCGCGCGGACATCCGTCGAGGCGTTGGTCATGCCGGTGACCGTGAAGTTGACCGGGTTTGCCAACGGTGAGCAGACATAGACCATGGCCGTGGCGGGCTGCTCGTCGTAGACGATGTCTGCGATGTTCAATTGATCACCGGCCGCGATGCTGCCTGAAGTCACCCGGTTATCCTTCTGGGAAATGCCGTTCTTGCCCTGAGGAAAACCACCATAGGCCGCGTTCGCGTCATCGAGCATCACATACAACACGATTGTCCCGGTCCCGAAACCGTTTGGTTTGGACCAGGCCCTTGTTACTCCTGGGATGTCTTCAGCCCATGTGACGTAATCCGACTTCGACCCGCCGTTCGCGGTAGCCTGATAAGCATCGATCATGCGGTCAAACAGCGCCTCGTCAAGCTCCTGATCTGCGCCGCCTGTGATTACCGCCGTTACCGCGCCGCTCGACTGGATCCCCGCCAGCGATGTGCCCAAAGTCATCAAACTGCCAATGGGGGTATTGCCAGCCTCACCCGCGAGATCGGCCTGCACCGTGACCACCACCGTACCGCTGCTTCCAACTGTGGCCGTGGCCTGGACCGTGAAAGTTGCAGAATCACCGCGCGCCACCTCGGTACCCGCGTCGAGCACAGTCCCGGGTGTTCCCACGAAAGTAACCGCTCCGACCGCGTAGGAAGCCGTTTTGCGATATACCTTTTTCAGCGCGGCCCAGGCCTCCAGAAACTCGCCCGATGAGGTGAAGGGGACGCCCTGCTTTGCAATCCAGTCCAGATAGCCGTAATTGAGATGCCCCAGCCCGGCGACGGCCTTGCCGAGGATTTGCAGGTTGGAAAAGCGCAATAGACCATCGGCAGTCGGCAACCCAGAGGTGATATCGGCCGCGACCTGTGATCGCAAATCCGAAAGTGTCGGTCTGGTGAATGGCATTCAATTGCTCCAGAAACGAGAAACCCGCCGAAGCGGGTTGTTGGGGGGCATACTGAGGGTCCTAGGACCACACCCAGTTATATTTCAGTTGGGTCGCCGTTCCATCGTGTTGCGTAACCGTCACGATGGCATCCAGCCGGCTACCACCGGCAATGACCGTATTGACCGTCACCTTGGCGGCGACCTGGTCGTCAACGATCCATTTCAATGCCTCTTCCATGTAGATCTGGGCCGTATTGGCTACATCCGCGTTGAGGCGCGAGCGGTCCAGCAACCAAAGCCGAGAGCCTACGGGCACATCCTCGCCCTCATCACCCCACCAGCCACGCCGGTCGTTGCTGCCATCGGGCGGGACGTCGTCGTCATTGGACAGTCGATCGGTAAACAGGCTGATCAGCACAGCAGAACCGAGGTCATCACCACTGGCCAGCGCACCACCACTGATGGACCAATCCCCTACCCCCGTTTCAACAAGCCAGGTTGTTGCGATATCACTCATTGCTGTTGCCCCGGTGGAGGACTGCTGCCATGGGTATGGCCGTTATAGATGACTCTGTCGTCCGCCATGCTGCGAACCTTGTCGGTGATGTCGCCGCCCGCCTTGATGTCGCCGCTGACCTCCAGCGTGGGGGTATTTATAACCACTTTCTCCGAGGCGTTGATGGTCACCGTTGTAGCGTTATTGACCGTCACCGGCGTGCCATTGGCCTCAACAACAATGCCACCCTTCTCCGTCAGATATATCGACTTACCCCACAGGTCATAAAGTTGGCTTTCGCCCTCGACCAGACCTGTGGGCCGACTGGCCTGATGCCCGGTAGCGACAACAACGCCTTTGGAGCGATCACCGCCCAGGAACACAACCAATACATCGGAGCCGGTCGGCGGTCGGGAAGTGAACCCAAACTCGGCGATACGCGGGGTACTGTCCCGGGTTTCCGAATCGTTGAGTTTGACCTGCAGCAGTTGCGCGGTCTTGCGATCGTCGCTGAAGGTCACACGCCCCCACCCCGAGGCCAGTTGCACCCGCCGCCATAAACGCTGAAGGATGCCTTCCGAATCCACGGGCTGGTTCATTGGGGCACTGCCTGTGAAAACTCGCCATACAGCGGCGTGAGGTTGATCGGTTGCGGCAGAAACGCTTCGGGTGCCATCAGCGTCAGTTCAGCGGTGGTGCCTGAATAGGCGTTTTTCAGAAAGGTCACTTCACTGATCAGCAAGCCATCGGCGACCAGTTTCAGCCGTGGGAGCGAAACCGGCACCAGAGTGTTGGGTTCCCACAACGCGCCGGACGCATCGCGCCAACTGTCGGTGGTCACGCGCACGACCCGGGAGCGGCCGAAGCGGCGAGCAGACTCCCAGAGTGATCGCTTGACTGCAATTTCGTTGCCCATACCACCGCCCTCGGAAATGATCACCATGGTTCGGTGCCGTTTGCAGTTCAGGTCTTTGGTCGTGACCAGTTGATTACCGCCCTGGCCCACGTCGGTGTAGGCATCCACCGATTGGATATAGGCGTTGTAATCGGAGTAAATCAGATTGGCGGAGTAATCGATGTACGCCTGCTGCACGTTTTCGCCCTCGGCAAAACCACTGGCAGCCCGACGTGTGCCGGCCCTCGACAGGAACAGGCTGCCATCAGCCAGGTCGTAGGCCAGCACTGCCGAGAAGCGCGCCATGCGATCGATGATCTCAAACGCCGACTCCCCCAGCATCAGGTTGGTCTGCGGCAAGATGATCAGGTCCGTGACATCCGTGGTCACGGGAATACCTTGCGGCGCGCCGTTGATGGACGGCCCGTACACTGAGGCCAGCTTTTGCGCGATGCCCAGCACGGTGGCACTGCTGATCTGGCCACCCGGCCATTCAGCGGCACAATCGATCAGGTCAGCGCACTTGGACCGACCACTGATGCGAATCGAATGCTCACCAGCACTCATGCTCGGCACAAAGTGGTCAACGTAACCGGTCACCACCGGGTCATCACCCAGGCGGATCTGACACGAATCACCCGGTGCGATCACCAACCGATCCAGCTCGTTCGGGTACAGCTCAGTCATACCGACGTTGAAATCACTGGGCAGACGCTCGATACCGCGTGTCACCCGGATATCCGTCCAGCCGGTAACCACCTGGTCATTGCTGACCAGGTAAAGCTCGTCGTCCATTGGATGTCCTTACGTGGCCAGGGCCTGAATGGTGGTCGGCATGAACGCCGGGTGAATCGGATTTGCCTGTTGCACCAGTTCATCGGTCCTGCCGGCGTCCTGATACAGCCGGTTGGCCAGCACCAGCGCCGGCAAAGGCGTGCGAAAGGTAAATGTCTCAAGCCTGGGTAACGTCGCACCACTGGTGGTCAACGCCGCGACCACGGCCTGCCGCATAGCCACCAGCGCGTTGTAGCTTTCATCGTCTCCGGCATCACCAGCCACCAGTATTTCCGCGTCGATCAGACCGGTAACGATATTCAGGGTGCTGATCGCCTCGTCGTAGGACGTGGGTACGTAGGTTGCGACCGCATTGCCGATCGCTGCCAGTGCGGCACGACGCAGCAAGGCGCTGGTCGCGTCCTGGGCAACACCTTTGGCAGCGCCAATCGTGGCGTTACCGGTGGACGCAGTCGGTGAGAAGGTCGCAAGCGGCCCCAACAAGGCAATGGCTCGCCCCGGATCGGCAACACTGGCCACCAGAGCATTCATCAAACTCTGAACAGCATCAGTGAATGATTGCCCACTTTTTGCGTCCAGCGCAGCCGCCGCATCGGTCAGGTTGTCCATCGCGACATCGACCGCCGCACGATTGGCCGTGTTCCTAGCGATCAGGTCTGCCATGGTCGCGCTGCTGTTCTTGGTCTTCTTGCTGGTGATCAACGCACTGCTGACGTTGCCATTGGCATAACGGCCAAAGTCGCCGGTCAGCAATCCGGCCAGGCTGGTGATACTGCGCACGTCGCGGGTGATGCGGCCGACCAGCACCTTGAAATCAGCAATTACCCCAACCACCATACCGACGATGGCCTTGCCGAACTTGATCACGCCCTCAACCGCGTTGATAACGGCGGTCACCCCGCCGATCACCTTGCGCGCGAAGTCGAGAACAGATGACAAGCCCAGCGCGGCCGCCAACTTGTCGAGCAGGCTACCGGTGGAGCTGGTGATACTGGGAAATACCCGGTCACCCGACTCAATGAAGATAAAACTGATTTCGAAGTAACGGCCCATGTCCCAGCGCTCAACCACGCTCAGCCCTTCCGTTGGTACGCTGACATTCAGCGCGCCGAGGGTTGGGTGCATCAGCGACCCGGGGCCAGCCTTCTCCGCTGCCGCGACCAGCGCGTCACGCTGGGCCATCACGTTGCCGCCGCCATACACCAGGCTGTCACTGACCAGAAAGCCACTCATGCGGATACGGCGAGTCGAACGGCCCATGTCCTCGATGTAAGGTTTATCGCGCCCCGGGTATTCGTGCAGCGCCAGGCGACGACCGAAACGAGCATCGCCGCCATAAACCGCAAAAGGGACGCCGCGAAACGAAGCCTTGTTGAGCGACTCCGTCCAGGTCCTGTTGGAGTCCAGCGCAATCTGAACGATATCTGTGAGCAAACTCATGCGATGGACCCCACACCGGAGTAGGCAATACGACTGGATGCCTGGACATTGCCCTCGGATTTGACGTTGACCTTGGTGCCTTCGGGCGCGTTCTTGTGTTCGATTTCCACCTTCACGGTACCGCCCCCTTGTTCGGTATTGCTGGTGACAGGCCCCTGAGGTGCCGCAACAGCTCGCGCAGGTTCTGGAGCCGCTTGGGCACTGGCCACGGTCGAGGATGGCAGTGCAGTTGGATTGGCCAGATCCGCCGCAAGGCTTCCGCGCCGCCTGGCGTCCCAATCTGCATTACCAGGCCGCTCATACTTGCGAGAGACGATTTCACCAGCGTCCTTCGCGGTCCGCGCCGCGCGTAGCTGGTCGCCTGCCGCTTTTTCGTTGCCTTGGGTCAGCTCGTACTGAACAAACCGAAGCTGCTCGTCCTCGCTGGAGCCGTGAATGTTCTTGCCGGACCACTTGGCGAACTCGCGTTGACGATCCGCATGCCACTGGCCAAGGCCATAGGCGCGCCCGCCATCACCATAAGCGGAGGGGTCGTAACTGCTCTCGGTGCCCAGATTCGCCGAAATGCCTGCGGCCTGCTCCTTGGTCCAGCCCTGACCCATGAAGAACTTGGTCACGGAATCGGCTTTGTCACGCCCGCCCGGAATAACGCCGTTAGCCCGGTCTGTGGCCGCGACAGCCTCCTTGGCGTCCTGGCTGCCAAACATAGCCAGGCCACGCGCGACTTTGTCGCCGATCCATTCCTGCGCTGAAGTACCGGCGATAAGGTGGTCATTGATCAGCGTGCCGACACCGTAACCTGCAGCAGCGGCGCCACCGATCAGCCCCGCTTTGCCGATCAACCCCTTGGCGACAGCACCGACAGACAGCGCTTCCTGTGCAGCCGCCGTTGCCGTGGCAGCCGCCTGCCACTTCCACAAAATGCCTACGAAGGACAGGATGCCCGCGCCCGCTTTGACAAGTTGCCCACCCAGCGCCAGCACGCTGACGATCAGGCCGGCATTCATCACGCCCACCACCAGCAGGGCTGCGTTCTGCCAGCCACCCAGCCAGTCCACCACCTTGCCGATCCCGTGGGCAAAGTTGACGATGCCATCGCCCACACTTTTCCAGTCGATGCTGTTGACCCAGGTCGCGAAACCCTGGGCCCAGTTGCCGATGTCAGTGGCGATCAGATCGCGGTTGACGGCCAGCCAGTTGGTGAACTGATCGATCAGCGGTTGCATCACAGGAATCAGTTTGTCGCCAATGGCGTTCTTGGTACCGTCGACCGCAATACCCAGTCCAGCCAGGCTTTGGGAAAACTCTTTGCCGCGTTTCACGGCATCGTCTCCCATCACAAACCCCAGACGCTTGACCATTGCCTCGTAGCGCTCGATGCCGTCGGCACCTTCGCGCAGGAACGGCAACATGCCCTCCAGGCCGAACGCCTTGGCGATGAGTTTCTGCTTTTGCGGGTCAGCCTCTTTGGCAATGGCGTTGGCCACCGCCTTGTATTGGCCCACAACATCCCAGGCACCGGTGGATGTTTTTTTCAGGCCAATACCCAGCTTGTTGAACATCAGCAAGGCGCCTTGATTCCGGCCCCATTGCGCGTCCTGCATGGTGGTGGCCAGGCCGTCGAGGCTGGATGTGGTTTCGGCGGTGTCGACGCCCAGCATCTTTGCCGCACCCTGGAAGCTTTGCAGCTCCCCGGTGGAAATACCGATGTTGTGTGCACTGTTGTCGATGGAGCGGCCCAGATGCGCCCAGTTGTTGGCCAGCGCCGCAATTCCCGCCACTGAACCCAGCCCCGTGATCGCCGCCATGGGCGCAACGATGGAACCAATGCCGCGCGCTGCGCCACCGGCTTCACGCCCAATGTTTGCCAGGTTCTTACCGATCTTTTCGAAACCCAGCTCACGCCCGAGGCTTTTGAAGGATTTGCCGACATTTTCGAATGGTCGGGTCAGACGGCTGACGGAATCATTGACCTTACGCACGGTGGCCGTGGCTTTATCCACCGCGCTGATCGTGATCGTGAAGGCATTCGCCACAGTCGTTACCCCTTCATTCGTATGGCTTGGTCATTCCACCAAACCAGCATCTTCAAGCTGAGCCCCCACGCATCGTGGGGGCCCCAGCCATAGTGTTTTGTCAGCTCGGCAATCAGCTCTGGCCAGCCGCCTCCGTCTGACCAGCTGCGGTAAAACCCTCAAGGAAATTGTTCGCGGCAACCAGATCACGCTTGCTGATTTGCTCGACCGCAGAACGCGGAATTTTGGTAATCAGGCTGATCAGCGAGATGGCAGAACCCACAGAAGTGTCAGCGCGGGACGCCTTCTCCAGCTCCCCCGCCGTGGGTTCACGCAGTTTCAGTTCGACGTAGCTAATGGCCGCGTCGCCTTTACCGATGACGACAGGTTTGCTCAGCGGGATGGTGATTTCTTCTTCGAACATGGATCAATTCTCCGTAACGGAAGGGCCTTCCCACTTCACTTCGATAGTGGCGTCGGAGGCTTTGGATTCTTGTTGCTCAGTGGTCCACATGTTGCGACCGATGATGGTTTTGCCGTTGGCCAGCTCAGCCACTACTGTGGCGTTGTTCATCGCGTTGATGTCCGCCACGCTGAGGTTGGCAGCGTCACGGATGGTTGCTGCGATGTAGCCCGGTTGCGGGGTTTCGCTGTAGCCATGGACACCGTCTTGGCCCTTCAATGTTTCGCGGGAGACCCCGGAAATCTTGTAAGAAAAGTCGCCAGCCAGCATGTAACTCACGCCGTCGATACTCAGGTAACAGGTGCCCGCAAGGCGGTTGGGGGTATCAGCCATGTCTTTCTCCAGGCGAAAAAAAACCGCTCAAGGGCGGTCGTTTGGCTCTGCCTAGACTACAGGCGGAACTGGGCAAGCAACGCAAAAATACGCAACTGGTTGATCAGGGTGCCAGGCCACAGCACGTCAACCCGGTTCGGATTGGTCGCGTTCTTCTCGACAATCAAGGCCTTCGAGAATCCGGCCGCGTCCTGGACGTAGCCGTTGAACTCAAGTTCACCGTACTGGGCGATCAGATCAGCCTTGATCATGTTGGGTGTAACAATCGAAGAACCTGGCGCAAAGCGCGTGCCGTTGGCAGCCAATTTGACCCGTGCATACTTGGAAGTAACCAGGGCACGCTGCGCACGGAGAACGAACGCCAACAGGAACAACGTTTCGACCTGCAGGTAACTGTCATCGGCTGCGCCAAAAGCGTTCTGCTGGTAGGTGGTGATCAGGTTCTCGATCGCCACGGTGCCGTCACCGCCCACTGTGAAGGTGGAAATACCGTCCCAGAGCAAGGTGTTGCGCTCGCCCAGAATGAACCGCGAAGACGACGGAGGTGCCAGCACGGTGCTCAAGGTCAGCGTCTGCAGCGGACGCCCCGGGTCTGCGCGCAACGCGACAGCAGCGGTACCGGCAACGTCGGCGGCCCAGATCCACGCAGGCGACGGCGAATCGTAAAACCCCATGATGCTTTCATGCTGGTTGTTGCGTGCATTGCCAACGGTGGCCACCGAGGCCAACGTACCGCGCTGAGCAGCAAAGACATGGCCGTAGATCTGATTGGCGTAGCTCCAACGACCAGTCTTGTCATTGAGCAAGCTTTGCAGCGCATTCAGGGAAGCGGTGTCCGTGTACGGGCTGACGATGAAATCGAATGCCTCGTCGCCCAGGTTACCCAGCGCGGTGTCCAGCACGGGGTTAGTCGTGCCGCCAGTAACAGGTGTCAGCGTCAGGGTGAGTCCGGCAGGAATTGCTTCACCACTTGGCGCGCCCAGGTAATTCAGACGCAGGTCGATCTCGTTACCCGCCAGCCCTTTGTTTTTGGCCGTGAGGGTCACGGTAGCGGTGGCCGCAGCGGCCGTCACCGGCAAGTCGGGAGTGCTGTTGATCAGCGCCGCCAGCGCGGTCGCGATATCGGCGGCCACCTCGCCGGTGGTGACCGTCAGGCTGATCAGTTGACCCGCAATGTACAGAGAGATAACGCCGGTCGCGGTCGGACTGCCTGCCACCAGCACCGAGCCCGTGGCCGCAACCGCCCCGGCAGCGTCAGCCAGCGGCAAAAACCAGACCTCGCCGAAGTCATCCGATGCCACATAAGCAGCCGTCATCAGCGCCAGCATGGAGCCCAAACCACCTTTGAGCTTGGCATCGCTGACACCCTGGCCAAGCACCGGGATGTTCGCCACACCAGCACCGGAAGACGTCATCTGGCCGATGATAAGCGTCCGCTGAGTCTGCGTCCCGCTGTTAGCCTGCGAGTTGTCGACCTCGGCATAGAACAGCGGTACCCGAAGGTTCGACGGAATGTTGCTGAATGGAACGGTCATTGAGGGTCACTCCCGACTGTCACGGTGGGGTTGATGGCCTTGGGCGCCACCGGCACTGCCGCAGCCGCGTTTGGCGCCTGCGTCGTGGCATCGCCACACGCCAGGCGTCGAAGCCAGTAAATGTCGCCATCAGGCACGTCGCGGCCCGCGTCAGGCAAAGCGTCACGCTTGACCGGATCGCGGACCACCAGGCCCGGAGAGGGATAAATGCGCATGGTTACTCCACAGGAGGAAAATCAATCGTCAGGCCACCTTCTGCGCGGCCATCCGGGCCCGCAGTACGCGGAGCGGGTGTCACCGCGCCGGGGAACGCAGCGTCTGGATAAGTACCCGATGGGTCGGCAACGTTGGTGAGGTCGTCGGTGGTGTTTAGTTCGGCCAACGGCACGATGGGTTGAACAATGGACGCAGCCACTGGATCGAACGGCGGTGAATCATCAGGCCCTTCCAGCGGGTAAAAGTCCTCTGGCCCCTGGTAGAACTCCATGCCGATTTGCATGACCAGTTCGGCCAGCTCCGTTTCACCTTCGCTGTTTTCATGAATCTCAGAGCGAATGAACGGGTACTGCTGCAACCGGCTCATGAGTGGCGGGTAGTTGATCAACGCCATCTTGATCTGGTTCTGAATCGTCTCCAGCTCCAGCAGCGCTTCACCCGCTCCTGCATTGCGCGGCTTGGCCTTTACCTCTACCCGGGCACTGATCGCCAACGTGGCCGTCACGGTGAATTGAGGTCCACCATTGCGTCCAAGGGAATCCATGTCCTCAAGGGGGGAATGCAGGTACAACACCGGGTAGGTGCCCTTCCACGTCGCCCAGGTTCTGGCCGAGAACACGTTGTCACCCGCCAGCGTCTTGCCTGCCAGCCCGATAACAGCCAATTGCCGCAGTTCAGAGGTCGTGGTCATTCCATCACCGCCAGCATCAGTTTGGCCCAGCCATGGCTGTCGGGCCGAACCTCTTTGACCAGGTACATGTTTCCCGTGCTGGGGATATAGACCTGATCGTCCTGCAGAGGCTCGGCGCGGAAAATGGCGAGGCGAATACCCAGCACAGGCTGAGTGGTGTTCGCATCAACCATGGAATCGACCAGGTTTACGTCCCGATAGGCAGCATCGAACACACCATCAACGGCATACGGTGTGCCGATCTGCGGATAGAACATCACCGAGCCACCCGCCTGATCGCCTTCACCAAATACGCCCTCAAGCGGACCCAGCAGCACCTTGTCCCAGTCGATCGCCATGGCTTATTTCAGCCTGGCGGACAGCAGGACTTCAGGGCGGGTGCAGATGTGCAGCGGGTAGCTGTACGCCTCGACCTTCCACCACATTTTGCGCTGCGTATCGAAGATCGGCAGGATGTAGATCGGCTTGCCTGGGGTGTTGACCCACTCGAACGTCTCACCCGGTGCGTAGGCCACCTTGAAGATACCCGGTGCGCCTTTGGGGAAGAACTTCGCTTCGTTCGGTTTAACCCGGATCGTGGTTGCGTCGTCGGAACCCCGGTAGTTGAACCAGTTCACGCCGCCAAAACGCATCGCCTGGAACGCATTACCCTGACGCAGCTCTTGCGCCGCCGCCCAGTTGTAGTAGGTCCGGGTCACATCAGGGTGATTGGTCAACTGGTCCCAGAAGTCATCGCCAACCAGCGCATAGACTTCCGTGGTAGGCAGAAACGCGCCCTGAGATTTACGGGCCATGGTGCGCACGATGTTGTTGCAGATCGGACGGATGGAGTTCGGTTTGGTGGCCGAGCCATCGGCATTGAGGCTCAGGTCAAAGATGATGTCCGAGGGCTTGTCGATGCCAAATTCCTGGAACCAGTCGAATTTCACTTCGCCGTCAGCGTCCAGGCACAAGCCCTGGATCGCCGCCAGACGCTGGAACTCCCAGGTGAACTCGATATTGCTGGTCAAACCGGTGGGGCCATTAATTCGGCGAGCCACCTCGGTTTCGATCTGCATCAGTTCGGTTTCGCTGCCGAAGGCGCGAATGTTCTGGATTTCCTGCGCGGTGATCGTGTCCGAATGCATCAGACGCGGTACGTCGAAGTAGCGCGCCTGACGCTTTTCGGTGGTGCGCTGGGTGCCTTCTTCGCCACGCTCACTGAACGGGATCAGGACCAGTTTGCCCTGACGCTGCTCGACCGCCAGCGCGGTGGTACGAATGGGGTCCGGCTCGAACAGCTCCAGGTCGCCGAGGCCCGTCGGATTGAACGGGTACTTTTCGACGGCGGTGGTCAGGGCGATCTCGGAAAAGATGTCCTGGTGAAATACGTCCAACGAGGCCATGGGCGGCTCCTAAAAATAGAAAAAGCCCGCAAATGCGAGCTTTGATCGAACAGTTGAAGCGCTTGGATCAGCGCGAAAGGATGCCTTGAGCCTTCAAGGCGGCAGCGGTCGTATTCTGTTGGGCTGCGCTCAAGGAAGCGTCCCAGACCAGTTCCGAAGCGTTGACTTCGGCCTGACGAACCACGGCTGCCGCGTTGACCGGGCCATTGGTGGTGTCGGTCACGCTGTACAGCAGACCGTAGGCCGTTACACCGCTGGAAGCGCTGGTGATGGGTGCCCAGCCGCCACCGGTATCGGTGACGGCAATGGTGAAGCTGTCGCCTGCGATAAACGCAGTGGCACCGGCCGCTACGAGAAAGCCGATGCCCTGCGCGTTGAACACCGTGCCCACGGTACCGGCGCCGACCACCACCGTACCCTCGCTGACGTCAACAGTGCCGCCCTGCGCCGAAACGGTTTCACCGTTGGGATTGGTGACCGTGAACTCGGTGGCCGAAATCAGGCTGATGGTGTACGTGCCTGCCAAGGCCGGGGCGACCGCCGCGAGGCCAGACAAGGTGCCGTTGCCGGTGTTGCCTACGGTCGCCGCGCCGGTTGTGGTGTAGGTCGCAGCGGCGTAGCCGATCACGGTGCCGGGTTGCAGGCGGCCGGAGCCTTGCGCCAACAACACCTGGTCAATGGATTGATGACCGTTGGCCAGGGAAACGATGAAGCCGCCCGCGTGCCGCTGTTCAACCAGCGGCGTCTGTGGAACATAAGACATGGTCTATCTCCTGAAAATGAATACGGACGGAACCGATCAGCGACCGCGAACCTTGGACATGGCGCGGTCCCAGCGGCCTTCGATGTGAGCCTGGCGCGACGGTGACTGTTCACCGCCCGAACCCAGTTCAGGATTTTTTGCCGAACGGGACCGGTTGGTAGTGCTGTCGGCCGGCGCATCACGCAGGGCGGCCAGAACCTGCTGACGGGTCATGCTGGTACCGAACGCCAGGTTGGCTGCCAGCACCGGGTTACGCGCGGCATAGCGGGAACCGAAGATGGCAGCGCAGCGCGCACGCTCACGGCGACGGGCGTTGGCGGCAGCGCTCTTGCCGTGCATTTCATCTTCGTCATCGTCGTCTTCGGCGTCCGCATCATCGTCATCGGATGCCGACTTACCCTTGGCGCGGCGAGACGACTTGCCATCACCTTCATCGTCGTCGTCATCATCGCCGTCGGCAGCGCGACCTTTTGCAGCAGGTTCGTCGTCATCATCGTCAGCGTCTTCACCGGCCTTGGCCTTTTTGGCCTTGCGCGATTTCTTGCTGTCGCCGTTATCGCGATCCTGCTCGTTGCCGTCGTCCGGCTCATCGTCATCTGCTCGAGCATCTTTGCGCTCGTCGTCATCGTCATCAGCGCGTGCATTCTTGCCGCGCATCGATCCGATACCGGCCAAATGGGCGAACGAAAGCGCGCTCGCCACGCGGGAAAGCTTGGACATGTGAACCTCGGTTTTTAAGGGAGTTGAAACTTCAACCCAGCTCGGCGAGCAGGGAACGGAACGCTTCGTCCGGCGCCATGACGGCATCGGCAAAGCCAATCTCGACGCCAGCGGCGCCCAGAAAAGTGGTGGCCTGGGTGGCACGCACGGTCTTTACAGAAAGGCTGCGATTACGCGAAACAGTCTTTACGAACAGCTCGCCCATGGCGTCGACGTCAGACTGATATCGTGACAACGCCTCGTCCGACAGTGGCTTCGAGTCAGCTCCATCGGCCTTGCGATCGCCATAGTGGATCAGCGTGACATTGACCCCGGCCGCGCCCAGCGCCTTGGACATGTCTACGTGCATGCAGATCACGCCCACACTGCCGGTACCGCCCGTACGCGGGACCACGATGCGGTCACAGGCGCTGGCCAAAGCATACGCCGCCGAGTAAGCCGATTCGGTGAGGATGGCCCAGATCGGTTTGCTCCCGCGAGCGCGGTAGATGTCGTCGGCCAGGTCGAAGCACCCCGCCACTTCTCCACCCGGGCTGTCGATATCGAGCGCGATGCCACGAACGTCATCATCGGCCAGGGCCATGCTCAAACAGGCGCGCAGCCCGTCGTAACCTGTCATCCCGCTGTAAGGCCGCAGAGTGCCCAGTTTCTGTACAAGGGTGCCGGTCACCGGGATGACGGCAATACCGGCGACCACCTCATAGGCTCTGGCCTCGGCAGGCTCGCCGATATCGCCATCCCAGTTGTCCAGCGCGACCACCTTGCCGTCGGCATGAAACAGCCGCGCCAGGCCGAACCGGTCAGCCAGGGCGGCCATGACGATCTCAGCTTTTTGCGGGGTGATCGCCAGCGGCACGTTGAACAGTTTCTGCGCCAGATGCGGATAATTGGTCATTGCGCTTCGGGCTCTTCTTCAGGGGTTGAGGCATTGGCGGCGGTGTCGCCGAACCAAGCCGGGGGTGGCAAGCCCAGCTCTTTGAACTGGGCCACCTCGGCGGCACGCTGGTGAATCACCTCCTCGTAATCGAGGCCCTGCTCGGCGCACTCGCGCTTAAGCGTGGACAGACCGCCGTCCATGCCCAGAATCGCGCCCTGCTTCTCTTTCACAGGGTCAACCCAACCACGGGCAACGCCCAGCCAGTCGCACCGCGAGTACGCTGTACGGGCTTCCATGAAGTCAGGTGCGCCGTTGGGCAGCGGCAAGTCATTACGGTCCATCGCCTCATGCAGCCAGCAGGAGAACACCGGGGTCGCGGTACCGATTTTGAATTCAGTGTTGCGCCGGGTCAGGGTCTTCCAGCTTTCTAGCAGGGCTGCCCGGGCGCTGGAGTAGTTGGTTTTCGACCAATCCTGGGTGATCTGCTCAGCCGAAATCCCTGCAGCGGCGGCAAAGGTGCGCAACATCTCGTGCGCGAACTCGCCAAAGCCATTGTGTGGATGCGCGGCGCCAACCGATGTGATCGACTCGCCTGGGGCCAGGGTTGGAATCCGCGCCCCGGACAACATTGCCGGACGCTCATCGGCCCAGTCGGCTCGCATGCCCTGATAGGCAGAAAGCTCATCACCACCGTCCAGTGCTTCCGCCACTTGGGCCGGGTCGTAAGGGCTGGTGACATAGGTGCCAAACGTCGCAGCAATGGTCGCGGCCTGCAGCTCAACGCCGTAGTAGCGCGCCAACATCTTGAAGCGCGCCAGCACTGGCGTGAAAACACCCACGCCCCGGTTCTGCCCGGCACGGTCACGTTCGAAATCGTGAATGACTCGATGCCAGCCGTCGTCGTCCTCGCGCTCTACCCGCTCCCACTCCATGCTTTCCACGGAGTTGTACCAGTCGTTTTGATGCGCCTTGCGGATGTGGTACGCCACCGGCACGCCGTGATCATCGATCTCAACGCCGCCGCGCATGTACTTGCTGTCAACCATCTGGTACGGGTTGGAAAGCCTATCGGGGTCCACCAGCATGAACGCCGTCGAGTAGGTCGCACGGCCATAACCGACGCGCTCCGGCATCCAGTAGGCAACCACCAGTGAATCGCCATCGACCAGCTTGTGGCGCAGCGCCAGGCGCAGTTGCTGGGAAATGGTCAATTGCCGGGAAACATCGCTGTAGCGCCCAATGTCGTCGGCATAACCCCGCCACAGTGCTTCGGCGGCCCGGCGATACTCCTCGGCCCAGACCGAATCGAACTTGCGGTTGCCAGTCATGGCGGCCAGTGCCCGATAATCCGGGTTAGCCGACAAGCGCAGTGAAGCGCCCACGGTGTTGTCGAGGATCCGGGTGATACCACCCGCCGCCCAGCCGTCGTTACGTACCAGGTCGCGGCTACGCGCCACCATCCGATCACGAAACTGGTTGATCTCAGCATCGGGCGAGCGAATCCACGGCAGCCAGTTGCCCATTTCCTGCGTCGACCAGTTCGAGGCCTCGTAGGGGAAAACCGATTGGCCCGCCATGCCCTCGGTGAGCGTCGTGGCGTTGCCTTTGGCCTTCGGCGGCATGGGCATCAGGGGCCGCCCGCGAGAGTCGACAATCAAGGATTCAGTCGTCATCAGAACACCGGCCGGATAGCACGGCGCCGACGCATGCCCAGGGCATACAACAGCGCGTTGATGTGAGCCTGCAGCGCGCCGATGTCAGCACGGGTGTAAGTCACCGATTTGGCGCCGTCGCCTTGGGTGTAGCTGTACGACTCGCCCTTGGCGCCGGTACTCAGGTCATGAAGTGCCTGCTGCGATTCAGCCAGCCATTGTTGCAACGTGGCCGGGGCCACGCCGCTGAAGTTGTTGAGGCGTGGTGTAAACACAGGATTCTCCTACGCCATTTTTGCGATGGCTGACTTACGTTTGATGGGTTTGGCCTGGCTCACGCCCTGCGTTACTTCAACAGTGGCCGGTACAACATCGGGGCTTTGCAAAACGGGTACAGGTGCCCGCAAGAGAACGGGCCCAATCGAAGCACCGACCTCTTCAGCGCGTTTGTTCAACTTGAGCCCCATATGCATCAGCCCGCACAGTGCCGCGTAGGCATACACCCGACAGTCGAGCGCCTCGTTGGCACGACCTGGCGGCAGCTCCCACACCCGATAGTGCTGGCCGCCAGAGGTTTTCCGTACAGAACGCTCCGACGTCATCTGCGCGAAGTAGTTGATATCGCGATCGGTCGGGAAGTGCATGTAACCCGGACCTGACTGGGTGAGATGTAGCCGCGACCGAATGGAATCCTTGGCCGCGTTGACGCCGATAATCACCGGGCGAAACGAGGACTTGTTGCGCTTGCTGGGTATCTTGGTCGGCCAGACCGGTGAGCGCTTGCCGCCTACCGCTGACTCGCCCCTGATGGCCCAAACCCGGCGGCCTATGCGAGCTTTGGCAAAGTCATAGACTTTCTGTGAGTGGTGGCCACCGGAGTCATGACAGACCGCCATGACTTCAAACCCGCGACCATCAGCCCGGTACCAGATCCGTTTCAGATAGGCGTCGAGCCGATCCCAGATATCAGGAGTTTCCATGTCGCCTGCAATGATTTCGAAATCAATGGACCAGCTTTCCTCGTTCATGCCCCAACCAACCACTTCACATTCGAAGCGATCGCCCTGGGTATCGACGCCAACGGTTATCACAGCCACGCCATCCGGTACTTCCGCCCCCCATACCTCACAGCGGGCAACCAATCGAGACTCAGCAAGAGCATTCTCGCCACGGTCCTCGTAGTCCTCGCCCTGCACCAGGTTGATGAAGGTTTGCCGCGAAAGCGGGTCATCCTTTACCCGCAGCCATTCGGTGACCAGGTTCACCCAGGAGGCATTCGGGAACAGGCTGTAGGCTGCCCAAATATGGAAGCCTGCATGCCCTGCGAATGGCTTGCCAGCGATCCACTCGCCCGCAGCCACCATGTCGGGCTTGTCGATATCGTGAATAACGCAGCCGTTTGCCCTGCACACATAGAAGACGGTTTCGGGAAGGCCTACACCGGCCTCGTCGGTGTCCCACTTAAAACCGTAGGGAGTATCTGGGCCGCCCCATTCAAGTACCTGCTTTTCACCACAGTGAGGGCATGGCACGTGATACCGGCGTTGATCGCTCTCCTCCCAGCTGCGGTCAATACGGCTTGCACCCTTAACTGTCGGGGTACTGCCCAGAACGACTTTGCGGTTCCAGAACGTTTCGCCACGTTTCTTGCCAAGGGCTATCTGATCGCCTTCGGAGCCCGCACCGCCAACGGGATAACCGTTCACTTCATCGAACAGGATGATTCGCGACGTGATCCGACGAAAGCCACCAGGCGAGTTCGCGCCCACCAGAGACAGGCTCGCCCCGTTGAGAAAGGTCTTTTTCAGGATCGTCTGATTACTATCCTTGGCCTTGCTGTCGCCGGTCAGTTCTCTCAGCACTCGCGTATCGCGCAGCATAGGAGCGATTTCGGTCTTGCTGTAGTCCTCGGCGTCCTCGACCCGAGGCTGCACCATCAGGATTGGAGACGGGTCCTGGTGAATGTAATAGCCGACCACGTGATCGAGGATTTTGGTGTAACCCACCCGGGCCGACTTTTTCACCGTGACGGTGTGCACAGCCGGGTCAGAAATGGCATCCATCATGCCGTTCTGGTACGCGAAAGCACGGAAGCGACCCGTCTGGGCGCTCGTTTCTTTCGACAGCACAGCGTAGCGCTCAGCCCACTGACTCAAGGTCAGTTTGGGTGGAGGCTGCAGGTTTTTCAGTCGGGCAAGACGTAGTTGGAGGGCAAGCGATTCCAGGCCGCTGGCATATCTGCTAGTCGCCTCCATCGCTGATCATTTCCTCAAGGGCCTCGGTGATTAGTTCCTGAAGGACGTCTTGGACCTCGGTCACAGTTTTCAGGCGATGGATACGCGGCGCCTGCTCGGCAGGTATGGCGAGAAGCCGCGTGCGTACCTTTGAATACTCAAGCCCCACGGCAGCAGCAACGTCGGCGACCAGCACAACAGCCCCTGATTTTTGGTCGTACTCAAGCTGGTTAAGCAGGGCCAGGTAGTTTTCTTTTACGCGCTTCGCTTCCTCGAGCGACATATCAGCGCCCTGGGTCGCAAGGATTCGGAACGCCGTTTGCTCGAGCGTTTCCAATTCGAGCGCTGCAGGTAACGCGTTACCCCCGTTACCCTGATCGTTACCTTTTAAACCGGCTGCGCGGTACTTTTTCAGGTACGCATCGGACGCCTCGACATCGACGCCGCCATCACCCAAAACCAGCTTTCCATCCCGTTTCCATTGGGTCACGGTCTTTTTGCTGACGCCGCGCAGGCGAGCGTATTCGGCTTGGGAGACGATCGTCATTCGTTACCCCCGTTACCCAAATTTCAATTTTTTTTAGCTAGTGAAGCAGCACGGCGCGCAATGCCCTCGGTGCCAGAAGGGCGCGGAGGGACCCATGGCCTTCTGGTAGCGAGGCTGCACGGTTGCCCCCAAGAAGGTCACCTGGCGGATAGGCTGAGACCAGCCTTTACATTTGATTCAATAAGCACGCTAGACACGACTGACAGAAATCGGCCAAAAGCTGCCGGTCACCAAGCGGTCGCGCGAAAAAAAAGTGGCCAGTTAAGCCTTTAATACTTGTGCCCTAATGCCGGTGATTTCTGACGCAATCAGGCAGCCAAGGCTATTTCTGCGGAGCTTTTGACTGGAATTAATCGCAACGGCTATCGAAAGCATAAAAAAACATTTTATTCTCTCAACGACTACACTTATACATTAAGCAAATTAATTAAATGCACTACCTAGAGATCATACCGTTTCAAAGCAGCGCTCCTCAATTCAATCCTACTAACGGAATTTGTATGAAGATTGAAATTCTCAAACAGGCAGTTATGGATTCGCGAGATGGCATCACCATCTCCGATAATTGTATTGACGACAATCCGCTGATATTTGTAAATCCTGCTTTTGAGCGCATGACCGGTTACTCGTTTGAAGAAAGCACTAACATTAATTGTCGATACCTACAAAAAAACGATCAAGAACAGCCTGAACTTGAAATTGTTCACAACGCCATAAAAAAAGGTGAGTATTGCCTCGTAACCTTGCGAAACTATCGCAAGGATGGAACGATGTTTTGGAATGAGCTAAGCATATCTCCAATTCATGATGAAAATGGAGCTGTAACCAATTTTTTAGGCATACAAAAAGATGTAACATCTCGCATGCTAATACAACAGCAACTTCGCGATGAGCATCAATCCCTAGAGGAAATGAAAGTACACTTCGAACAACTATCCATAAAAGATGGACTGACAAGAATTTACAATCGTCGCTTTTTTGATACACAGTTCGAAATTCAATGTAAAATTGCATGCCGCAACAGCGACTCATTGACTCTTGCCATGATTGATGTTGATAACTTCAAGTCATTCAATGATATTTATGGACATCAAGCTGGCGACGAAGCATTAATACGTGTTGCTGATAGTTTGAATAAGTCTTTCCAGCGAGGCTCTGATTTTGCAGCCAGGTATGGGGGTGAAGAGTTTGTAATTCTTTCCAGCGGCATGACGAAAGACCAATCAGCTCGGCACGTCGAAAACTTATGCCAACTAGTACGTAACTTGAGAATACCGCACGCAGCTTCCAGCACGGGATACTTAACTATAAGCGTTGGTTTTTCAGTACATACATTTGGTCCACTGCACCCGTATAACGTACTACTAGCCCGAGCCGATAAAGCTCTCTACATAGCAAAAAAACGGGGCAGAAACCAATTTTTTAATCTTTAGGTTCTGTACGCAATTCTGGTGAAAAAATGGGTTTTTTCAGCCTCTCCCTATAGTCCTGTTTAGGGTCGCCCAAGTCAGTTTGCGGCCGGCAGCAATAGGCCCAGACCATGTAAAAACGCAGACCCCGTTTAGAAGTCAGATGTATTCTAAAGACCGCTTTGGGTCGGACAGTACAGACCGATCATTGGCAAATAGTGGAATTCATCCGTTCTATTTGGCAGTTTCCAGCGCCCTGCCTAACGACTCACGGAACGCGGCTGCGAACCCACGCTCAACCACCGCCATCGCCCGACTGCGGTAGTTGAGCCGCTTGTTCACCTGGATCGCATCACCGAAACGAATCAACAACTTCAGGTGCCCAGGCTGTGCCGCGACTGCTGCACGCCCTCTTCTTGCAGCCTTGCCATCCTTTGGCGGTATGCGCTGCCAAACGCCATTGACTGAGCCGGCTTTGGTTTTCACCGGCCCAATGAAAATGTCTTTGCGCGCTTTGAGTCGAGCCAGCACACCACGAGGCAACTGCCCGTAAGCATTCAGTTTCAGGTTCTTGGGGTTCAACAGCGCACGACCAGACAGGAAATGCACACCGCCGTCTTCATAAGGCGCGAGGTATTTGGCAGCGATCGGACGAACAAACACCGTCGCTACCAGGTTGTCTTTGCGAGCGCCCCTTACACCCACTGAATTCTGAGTGAACGGTTTAGGCTTCTTGAACGTGTGAGCGATGTTGCGGGTTTCATCGGCCTGCACCTGTTTGGCGATGGCCGTCAAAGCCTGAGCCGTGGCGAACCCAATCTGTTTGTAAGCCAGAGCGGATAACTTCTTGGACAACTCTTTGACGTTGGAACGCACTGAAAGATCGATTGGGCTCGCCATTTGTTACTCCGCTTCTGCAGGCTTTGCGCGCAGCGTTTCAAAAGCTGCCTTGACTGCCTCGGCGCAGGCTGTTGCCTCAGACTGCAAGTGCGCGACTGAACACGAGGCCAAACGCGAAACCAGTACTTCGGACAGGGTAGATTCGACCACGTCCGGCCCCGCTATGGATGAGCCAGCAATCAGCCCGCAAGATGAGCTGTCGGTTGGGGCTGCTGTTTCGGTCTTGGCCATATCATGAGCCTCCTTCATAGGGTTTTCTTGGCGAGAGCAACCAAGTGGTCCCATTCGGCTTCAATGTCATGACCCAACGTCAGGAGCAGAGCTTTCAAGATGTCGGTGTTAACCGGCGCAACGGCTGCAGCAGGCGTTGCAACAACAGCCGGAGCTGCGGCCACAGCTGGAGTATCGGCGGCAGCAGGGGTTGGCAGGATCGGGGCCGCAGGAATTGCTGGCACGTCGGCAGCAATCAGGGCGGTATCGGCTACAACACCGGACTGAATCAGGTCATCAGGCATTTTCGTTTCCTCTATAGGAGTGCGGGTGAAGGTGTTCGCAATCCATGCGAGGAATGTTTTCAGGAGATTCATTGCGGTCCACCATCGGGCGGGGTTTGCGACAGAACGCGAACGACGGCTACACCAATGCCCAACGCCATATTGATCGAGGCGTACAGCATCGGATTCACGGCGCCTTGGAACACCGTCCAACCGATTGCACCGGCGTTCAATACCGCGCCGGCCAGTGCCAGGCGAACAGACCAGAGTCGGTGGCACTGACCCACGTCGTCGATCAACTTCATAGGGAATCTGCCTTGCGCTCGGCCCAGCGCTGACCAAATTGGCGGGCGTAATCCACGCCCAGGACGCCGATGAAACCTGATGCGAAGAACGACCAGCCGATGCTGAGCCCAAGCTCTTTGACGGTCAGTCCGACAACCATGACGATCAACGCGCCAAGTGCTGCTTCGATGAGCTGGCGGATCGGGCTGGGCCTCTTGCCATCGTACTGAATGCGCAGCCAGGTCAACGCCACAGTCAGTGCCATGGCCAGGCCGTTATCCCGGAGAGCACTCAGGACAAATGCCCAAAAGGACGGATCTTTTTCAGGCATGTGCGGCATCCAAAGTCCTCCCTCTCAGGGAGCAGAAATGAAAAAGGCCCGCCGATGTGGCGAGCCTTGGAATGGGCGCAGGTGGCTGGTGCAAATATCCAGCTCTGGTGAGGCGGCTCGCTGGGTCACGTACCCCGCCTTCTCATCGCGTAAACGCCCAGGGTCCGCACGGGATATAGGCGATGCCACTACCGACTTAGCGCAGCTGCCTGCGCGATTACCTGCATTTGGGCAATAAAAAACCCGGCGCCAGGCCGGGTTTAACAAGTACGAGAACTCAAGCTTCTAGCTGATGCAAAATTCTACGTATTTCTCCAGCATCAATCGTCGCCTGCATTGACTGGAAGAGTAAGACCACGTTTTGACCTTGCAGAGCATCGTAAAGCTCATCACCGAACTCGGTTCTACGAACAACTCCTAGGATTCTACTGCCACGAATTGGCGTTGAAGCTTTCTCAAGCAGACCAACGAACTGCATTTGTGCTGCCAGCGTCTCCGCCCAGTTATGAAAGTCTTCCAATGGCGGAAGGTCTGTCTGTCCAGAACTTTCGAGCACTCTGCGGTATGCAGATCCCGCAAGGGATGGAGTAAACGATTGCCCCTCGTTGGCCGAAGCCAGAATTCGCTTAGCCAGCTCCCACATTTCCATACACATCACTCCCTTGAAATTAGGATGACTGTGCCATGACTGCCGAGAATAAAAAACCCGGCGCGCTGGCCGGGTTTAAATGCTTGTGTGCATCGGTTGTAACTTGTGCACTATGGAAAATGTAACGTGGTTTTCCATTCAATGCAAGATTTTATGCTGCCCCTTCCGATTTTTCCGAGTGAATCACCTGCCAAAGTGGTGATTGCGCATCGATATCGACTTCCTTAATGGTGGCTTTCAGCAAATTCCAGGTGGTACGCCAATCCCTATTCCAGTTGTTGACGTCGATCACCACCCCATAAAACTCTTCGACCTCCGCCGCGACCCGCGCCGGCCCCCATTCACAAGCACCAGTGACCTCGGCTTTGAAGGATTGCAAAGCGGCAGTCACCAGGTAAAAGGCCCGCGCACGCTTCAGTGGTGTCAGCTCAGACAGTTCGGCCTTGGTGAATATCAGCAGCACAGCATTCAGCACGTAGCGCATGTTCGGGATGGGTGAGTACATGAAGTGCCCGAACTGCTGAACCTGGAAAGGTAGCGTGGCGATCGCACGCTGAAACTTTCCCATCATCGCCAGATGCGCAGCACGGTCAGTGGATCGCCCGGCGGCACTCTGGCGAGTCTCGCTGATGCTGATGCGTTGACCCAAAACTGGAAAGCGACCTTCCCTCTCATTTTCTTCGGTACCCATGGCTGGGAAAAAGGCATCGCGCTTTTGGATTCGGGTTTTGCTTTTTTTAATGCCGTTTTTCGCGGTCTCAATGGCTACAGCCGAGATTGAGGTTCCTGACTCATGCTGCGAGTCGGTCCAGGCCTGACGAGCCCCTATCAACTTCATGTGCTGCTCTCCCCGATCAAGATTTCTTACCGGTCAATCGCCGGTGTGGTTCGATCCGCCGGCACCGCGACGGTTGTTCTGCATGTATTGCTGGTCCGCACCACCCGCTGGGCGCCGGAGAGACGCAATCATCTGGTCTGCTGCTTTCAATCTGAGCCCGAGTTGCAGCACCAGGTCAGGCAGCGAAAGCGGCTCACCTGACTCGGCGGCTACCCAGCCGGATGCATGGCAGTGGCTGCACTCCAGCTGATGAAAAAGCCCCTTCGTGAAACCGCTGCCCCGGCAGGTTGGGCAGGCGGACAGCTCGATCAGTTGCTTCCTGAAGGCGGGTCCGTGGCTCTTTTTCACGTTTTTAAACCTCGCCATTAACAATGTTAGAAATTACCTCGCAGGCCACGTCTTTAGCGGGCTGCGCTGGTTTATCCGATTCTTCGTATTGGGCGTCTGTCAGGTTGTGAATCTTCTTAAAGCCACGCGCATCTAACAGGTGATGCCACTTTTCTAAGGCGATCAGGCGCTGTGCCCGAGCCTGGGTATTGATGTACGTCGATGCGATCTTGCCCAGCGAATGGTTCAGCAGCATCTCGCCGATGTGCCCATCGATGCCCAGGTCAGTCCAAGCGGTACGGGCGACTTTGCGCAGGTCGTGGCTGGTCCATTCCCCCTTCCCCATCCGCGTAAACACGGCACTAGCCTGACCCTCGGTCAATGCCCGTCCCCGGCGTGACGGGAACAGGTAGGTGCCCTCATAACCCTGGGCAACCTGAATGGCTCGGTACCGGCGCAGCAGGGCCTGCACCTGGGCAGTCAATGGCAGGCGGTGTTCGGTCCGGGTCTTGGTGTTCTCGGCAGGGATGAACCACTCAGCATCTGCCAAGGTAATGTCCGGCCACCGGGATAGGCGGGTCTCCCCCACCCGGGTGCCGTGACACAGCATCATCAGGGCCAACATGGCTTCAGCCGGCGCGGTTTCGAACAGCCCGGCCAGCATGGGCACAAGATTGACCAGGTGCACACCGCGAAGCCGGGCTGCCTTGGGCATGATTTTGGCTTTCGTGAAGTCCACGAATTTCAACCCTGCCATAGGGTTGCCGTCGATAAGCCCCAGCTTGTGAGCCTGGCGGAACGCGACGACCAACAGGCCGAACAACTGCCGCACGTAGGACAGCGACAAAATCTCCTGGGCTGGCCACATCAGCAGCTTGTCCAGTTCCGGCGCCGAAACGTCACGGATTGGCAGCTCGGCCAGACGTGGCTTGAGGTGACAGGCGATGGCCGACTTTGCACCGCTCTTGCGCTTGGCAGACAGAGACCGATCACGCGCCATACGGTCGCCATACCAGTCCAACAATTGACCTACCGTGGCCAGGCCGCCCAGAGCGACGATTGCGCTGGGGTCACGCAATAGGCGCTGACGCAGGGCAGGCAGTTCCGCCAACACGGTAGACGCACCCAACTCGGGAAACCGCGCGATCTGGGTCCAGGCCTTGCCCTTCACCAGATACCACGACCCGCGAGGCCGAGCTTGGCTAAAGCGCAGATACAGGCCAGGGTGGCGAGGGTCGCGCAGGTCATGCACGGCAGGATCTGCGGCCTGGCGTCGAATCTCGGCATCGGTGAACTTTACCGCTCGAGTCTTACTCACGCGGCCACCGTCTGGGGCAGTCGCAGGTATGCCCGCAGCGCCTCCATAGCGTCGAAGGATCCACGGCAAACGGTGGCGAGATAGCCCTGCTCAATCAGAAGGTGCATGTAGGCGTGCTGGCTGGCCGACACATCGGCGTCGAATGGCGGCTTGGCCTTGAATTCGATGTACAGCCCGAAATGCCCACCCCTGGCCATAGGCAACACCAGATCAGGCACGCCCGCCTTTACGCCCTGAGCCTTGAGCTTCTTGGCGACTACCACATGCCGCTTTCCGCCGTTCGGGACGTGGTAAAGCAATTTGGCAGCGACCGGGTAACGGAATGCTATTTCGCTGATCAGTGCAGCCTGCTCCAGGCCTTCACGGTCCACCGGCTTGGCACGGGAGGGCTTGGGGCGAGCTGCGCGGTTACCAACCAATACCCGGGATAGTTTACTGGTCATGCGTGGCGGACCTCGCCCAGGTCAACGACGGTGAACGTGGTTGGCCACATACGTGCGCCGTAGGAGCAGGCAATTCGCTCGTTGCTAAAGAGCGCCACCGGCTGTTGCGGCGTCGTTGTCAGGTCCATCAGATGTCCTCGGGAGTACACCGCAAACCGGTAATCGCTCAACTGGGGACAGAGCAGCATCGAGTCATGTGGCACAAACATTACGCGGCACCTCCGATATCCTTGAGCAGGCTTTGCAGCTGCTTCAATTTGGCTGAAGCCTGGGCATTACCCTCACGCTCAGCCTCAACGCCGAGCGCAACCTCCTCAATGCGACAGGCAAGCGCTTTCAGCCGCGAAGCCACTTCGTTGGACAAGTCGATAACTTCGGCAGAAAGCCCTGCCAGTGCGTCCAGCGCCTGGACCTCCAGCTTCTTGATCGAGACAACTGTTTCGGTGACTGCTTTCGTCATGGGCTGCTGGCTCTTTAGTTTTATGGTGATTGCATCGCGCTGGAACTTCCCGCCTATCGGCTCACGGATGATCCCGGCATCCTTCAGCTCGCAAAGCGCTCGGCGGATCGCGTGCGCTGACACGGTGGTGGCATTGGCAGCCAAGGCAGCTCCGTGGACATCGTGAGCGCTCCAGCATTCTTGAATGGGCACATGCACGAATACCTTTCGGGCAATTGATGACTGTCCAGCCAATAGCTGTTGCAGGCGAGATTCGGTAATAGCCATCAAGAAGCCCTCTTCTGCGCGGCAGCGGCCAGTTCGAGCTGGCGATTAATACGGTCGTTCAAGTCTTTTCGAACCTGCCGGGATTGGTGCGCACGCACGGCTTCTTTTTGACGAGCCTTGACCTTCAGGCTGTCGCTGATCGTCTTGAGCTTTTCACGGACGTCTGGTGATGGCATGGCTGCCTTGCCGCTGAGAAGTCCGGCAATTGCCAAGCCGTCCTGGGTGACAGGAACAATGTTCAGATCAGTCAGATATAACTTCCCGCGCTCCTGAGGGATCCGCTTCATCTGCACAGCCGCATTGATTGCCTCGATGCGGCGACCGGCATCGAATCCGATAGAGACATGCCAGTTGACCGGAATAGCTTCGTTACGAGCTGCTTGGATAAGCCGCTCATAGGCGCCGATGAAGGCCATGCGGGCCCCAACCTTGTCGCCAAGGTTCAACACCGGACGCGCGGCGCCAAGAGCAACCTGAATCTCATCGGTCATCACAACGGTGTCTGATTCATCGCTTGAGGTTAAAGCGATAGCCCACGCCTCATCCTTGCCCGGACGACCATCAGCGGCTTGCGCGCGCTGCAGGATTGCGGCCAGCGTCAGGCGACCCGTCAGTTCGCGGCGGCAGGACTGCAGCGCGATGACCAGATCGCTGACACTGAACAGTTCCAGGTCGTCGGCCATGGTCTTGGCAGCGTTCGGTGTGAGCGTGGTGCCCATCGCCTCGGCGGTGACGCACAGAGCATCGATCAGGTCGAGCTTATCGGCGGAGGAAAGCATTCTGCCGCCCCTCCTCAAGAACCATCGCCTTGGCCGCTTCCGCGGTGTTGGCGTTGGCCTGGGTATTCTCCATCTGGCGAGCAGTGGCGCCGTTCATCTGGCGGTTGGTAGCCCACTGGGTGTGGTAGCTCTCGGCGTTGGCCAGCAACTCGTTGATGCTGTGGCACTTGCGCACAACGCCTGCATCGCTGTTTTTCAGGTAGTGGGCGGCCACATGGTGGGCGACGTCGGCGCCGAGGCGATCAACAAGCTGGCCCAATTGGCCGCCGACCTTGGCGTTCCATACCGGCCAGGTTTTGTAGAACTTGCGGTACGCCATTGCGTAGTTCGCCCAGACCTTGAAAGTTTTGCAGGTCTGGTCCTTGGGGCCTGGCATATCCGCAGGAATCTCAACCCGTGGTGCCTCAGCGCGATCCACAACCAACACCAATCCTCCAGGCTGGGGCGGCTCGTCCGCGCCGTCCTGCAAACCCTGATTACTGGTTACCTGATTGGTACCCTGATTATTGGTACCCTGATTTGTCGGAGATTTTTCCGACCCTGAATCGGATTTTTTTCCGACCTTGCTCGGAGATTTTTCCGAGGTAGATCGGATTTTTTTCCGACCACTACCCGTATCTGAGGTCGGATATTTTTCCGACCCATCCAGCTTGCGATTCCACTCTTTAGCCTTCTCGGTGAGACGGACCAGAGTGATGCTCGAGGTACTGGAAAGCTCAATAAGGCCGGCATCGCTGAGAGCTTTCAAAAGGCGGTAGGCGGTGTCTGGTTTGTCGGTGAGCAAGGGCACTTCTTCAACGATCTTGGCCTTGCTCAGCGCGAAGTAGATACCCGTTTCCGTCTTTATCGGATTGGCCCAACTTGGGCATTCGTAAACGAAGGCGAACAGCAACGCTTGTTGTGAGTTCAAGCCCCACTCCAACGCCTTCGCCTGATTAATAGTGACGGTGAATTGCATGTCAGACCTTCTTGACCAGGGCGGCCAAATTCTTCTCGGCCAGTAGGGCCAGCCCCTTTGGGGTGATGAGAGGCTGAAACGCAGCGCGATCGGCGCCGGTCTCTTCGTCCGGCTTGAGAGCCGTCACCTTGTGAACCATCAGGCCGGCGTTGATGCGAGGCTGAAAGGCGATCCAGCGAGTGGAGCCGCCACGGTGAAAAATCCACTTGTTTTGCTGTAGCCAGGTGAACAACTGAGCGGGCTTGACCTGCAGTTGTTTGGCCGCATCGCTGATGCAGATCGCACCGCCAGCAGCAGCCAGACGCTGTATCGCCGCAACCTTTGGTGCCTGCTGTTGAACAACCTGCCGCAGTTGCTGATTCTGTTCTGCCTGGTCGGCCGCAAGGCGCAATGCTTCCGCAAAGCTGGTTGGTATTTGCAACTGCCCTATCACCCTGGCCTCCAGCTCCTGCCAGCGATCAATGATCTTGGCCCGTAACTCAACGCTGTACCCGGAGACCACAACCATAGTGTCGCGGTACGAGAGCAGGAATTCTGAGTAGGTCTGACCGTTTTGCGGATGCACATAGGGGGTCTCGTTCGAAGAAACGACCCCCTTTTGGATCAGTGATCTGATGGTCTTGAGTACGTTGTCGTGGCTGCTGCCGGTCAGGTCGCCAATTTCACGTGACGACATGACCTGGCACGCCGAGGTTCGCGAGTAAGGCGACGCGGGCGAATCAGACTTGCTATTGATCGGGGTGGGTATCGTGTGCATAATCGACCTCACAAGTGTTGTTGAAGAAGCCGGGCCGCAATCCCGGTTTTTTTATGCCTGCGATTCAGGCGTTATGGGCGTCCGGCGCATCCGTGGTAGTTTCGAATTTCCACAAACGAAGGCCTTGGGGGCCGGACATGACTGATAAATCTGCCGAGTACGCTCGGGAAACACTTAACGCACTTATTGCGGGCGGTTATTTCCCGCCGGAACTGCTTAAACTCCAAAAAGATCGCCTGACTCTCGATAACGCTCTTTTGGGTGATGTTGAGGCTCAACTTCACCAGCACTACAAGTTGCCGAAATCGCCCGCGCCATCAGATACCTCCAAGAAAAAGCCAGAAAAAATCAACCTGAAAAAATTGGTGGAGAAACTGCCGTAACAGGGCCGTAGAGTTCGTCAAAAGCAACCCTGACGGCCATCCCAAATGCAGCTGCCGTGGCCGTCAGTTTTTCCGGGACTTGCTCCCACACCTCAATCAACGATTCAGAAAGCAGCGCCTGGAGGGTTTCAATCTCTGCTGGTCTCGGTGATCTGACGGCGTCTACAGGACTGGGGAGAGCCTGATCAGGAAGTTTCGGTTCGACCACAGCGGCCTTCGTTTTGAGCGGGTCTAGCTTTGGGGCCAATTCACAGCCAGCGTCTTCTGCATCCGCGCTCTTATCCGTAATGAACCGCTCCCCGTCGCGCGTTTTTTTCAGTTCCAATTCAAGAAATTGGATCTGCTCATCAGGAGAAAGGGTTTGGGGCCAGATCAGAAATGGCGCGCTGACCCCGTCCAGGATCGCGATACCTTTCAATAGCTGAGCAGCCGCGTCAGAAGGATTGCCACGTACTGTCCGCCCAATGGCCTCTATGGCGATTTCACGAATTTTTGTTTGTAACTGCAGATGCTGGCTGGGGATCAGTAGTGTTGCCATTTCTATCTCCTGTAACGATTGGGTTACGACTCAACTTCGACGAAATGCTTGGAGCGCTCCCTTCATCGGCTTAGGCCGTGTTCTCTTTGCAATGACATGCTGAATCCCTTCCTTGATCAGCTCTGGAACAGTTACGCCCCGCTCTGCTGCCAGCACCTTCAAAAATTCCAGATCATCACCATCGACCAGTTCGCCAACGGTCATTTCTCTTTCGCTGGTAGGCATAGGCCCTCCGGAGGGACTCAAGAGGGCCTTCAGGCCACATGGGTATTTCGCTTAAGCTCTTCCCTCATGCCGTCGATCCACGATTCAAGTGCTTCGCGGGCCAGCACTGCTTTACGAGTGCGGTGGACTTTCGCCAAGCCAACCAGGGCAGCTTCGTAGTCATCATCGAGACGGACCTTGGTTTCGTTTTCGTGCTTGTAGACGGTTGGTGGCTCTTTGCTCATGGGTGATGCTCCTTGTGGCTGATGAATGGGTTAGGCGGCTGTTTTCTTAGGGTGCGCTTCGGCAAGCAGCCAGGCGGGTTTGAATGGCTTGCCATTTAGGGCGGCCATTTCAGCGATCTTCTGGGCGTATTGGGTTTCGCCGGTGTACTCGGTGCGCGGGAGCGCGTCAGCTACAAGCCATTTGTAGATGGCTCGCGGAGTTTTTCCGCAGGCCAGGGCCACGGCCGCTACACCACCAGCATCTTCAATCGATTTCTTGAGCGGCCGCATAGGGCCTCCGGGTCATATATGAACTTACGGTACATATTATGTCGGAACTGAAAGTACATGCAAGCGCATGCGATAGTGAACGTATGGTTCACATAGAAGATATTCGCGCCGCTTTCGTTCGCCGCCTTAAACAATCCTTGAGTTCCAAGGGTGTTGATGAATGGGGAGCGGGCGCTCGCCTGGCGGAAGTGACGAAGGTGACACCGAAGGCGGCCAGTAAGTGGCTCAATGGCGAGTCAATGCCAGGCCCTGCGAAAATGCGGGCTATAGCCGACTTCCTGAGCGTGAAGATTGAGTGGCTTCAATTTGGCTCGGCCGAGTACCCGTTGAAGGACGAGATCGGTGCCGATGATCAGCTCAGGGTTGAAGAGCCAAAATCAGCCGCCGAACTGGTTCGCGCCATGCTTGCCAAGTACGGCAACGGCCTCTCCGACGAAGCAAAGGTGAAAATTACCGAGGCTGCCCAAGATGCTGCGGAGGCGAAAGCGAACAACATGATCGTCGGCGACTTCTCGCGCCCCGGAAAAGTCGGGGATGAGGTATGGATCGCTCACTACGACATCCGAGGCGCCATGGGCGGCGGCGAGGTAACGCATGACTACCCCGAGATGTTACAAGACGTTCGCATCAGCCCTTCCCAGCTCCGAGCGATGGGCGTCGAGTTCAAAGAGCACTACCACTTGAAGATGGTTACCGGATGGGGGCAGTCGATGACCCCAACCATCAAGCACGGCGACCCGCTGCTGGTGGATATCAGCATTCGTGAATTCGTCGGCGACGGAATTTACCTGTTTTCCTATCAGGGCTTTGAGTACATCAAGCGCCTGCAAAGAAAAGGAAAGGGCAAGTACAAGATGCTGTCCGACAACAGCATGCATCCTCCCGAGGATATTTGGGCGGAAGAAACCTACATTCAGGCCCGCATCCTGCTCGTATGGAGTGCGCATCTGCTGTAGGCCAAGTCAAATGACGCGAACGTGATTTTGTGAGGGAGGTAGCTCAACTGTCCTCTCTTGCGACCACCATATTTTTTCTAAAATGAGGGACGTTATGAGCAAGGATGTTGATCCCAGTGACAAGTTCATGACAATGCGAACCTTCCTTACGATTCTTGAGCCCTACAATGACGCCATTGCGGGGCTTGGTTCGTGCATGATTAGTGTATCAACGGCTCTGAGAAACTCAGGTATTGAAGAGCTTCAAGTCGAAGGCGACACAGTTTATAAAAAGCTGGATGAGATTATCAAATCGCTTGAACTTGCTCACCAAAAAGTCGAAGAAGCAACAGGCCAGGGTCCGTCAGATGAGTAAGGATGACAACGTTCATCAGCTTAGAAACGAATGGACCCTCAAGGCCGGTGACAAAGGAGGCGGAGGAAACCATACTGGCGGAAATGGTGGAGGTGGCGATATGGAGGCTCGCATAGCGGCTCTCGAGAACGCAATCCCGGAAATACGGGAGAAGCTTGTGCGCATAGAAATGCGACTTGAAGGTATCGACGCGAATATGGCGACCAAAGTTGATCTCGCAGGCTTAGCTTCGAAAGATGATCTGAATGGGTTCATCCGATCCACCGGAAAAGACATTCAAGATCTCGCCGTAACCTTTCAGAAATCCATCACTGATGTGCAAAAATCCATGAATGATCAAACCTGGAAATTCATCAGTGTGGCCGGAGTTTTGGCAGGCCTAGCGTTCACGGCCGCCAAATTTATCCATTGATCTAAAGCATCACCTAAAAGCCTGGCCTCCCTTGCCGGGCTTTTGCGTTCTGGCGCTCAGAAAGGCGCCACCTCCTCCGCCTCAAATGCATCCTCTACTTCTGTCGGGCATTCCGCGTCAGGATCAGCTTCCCACCGCAGTGTCACTGATTCATCCTCGTCGTTGAAGATCAGGTCAATACCGTCCGTTGCAGATAGTACACCCATCACCTCATCCCACTCTCGGTCCCCGTCGGTATCGAGCCGGTGAATCCTCGCCCAGCGGCGCTCCTGAGCAATCGGGTGATTGATCATCGACGATACGCGTAACCCCAGCCTCTCTACCCCGCTTATCTCCTGACGCCCTGCTGGTTTTGCCTGCTTTTGCGACTTAGTCATTTCACCCCCCTATAACTGTATATTTATCCAGTAACAGCAAAATCATAACGAACCGTCGGTTCGCGGTAAATCCCCCTACGACTGCCGTCGACATGTTTCATGTTTCTGTACCACTTTCAAAATATGTACTTTTGGTACTTGACTATATTTGAACCTATAGTTCATATTTGTACCCGTCGAGCCACTACGCAGGAACTCGGTAGGCACTCAACAGCCTCGGGAAACCGAAACGCTCTTTAAAAGCCAAGGCAACACACAACAGACCGCATTGCCTCTACCGGCGACCGGCGATCAGACAGGCGAACGAGGAAAGCCTGCCCACGACAGGGAGAACCCTGGACGGCTGATCGATGGCGACATGCCAGAACTGCGAGAACGACCCGGTAAGCAATGTGCCCCGCGAATCCCAGCGGCAGAAGGGAGAACAACGAATCGAATTAGCGCTCCGAGCCTCGGCTAAGAGGAGCGCCGGACCTCATGCGGTGTGCCAATCGAACTACCCAGGCACAGGGCTGTATGCCGCATGTTGTAGATACCCGACGACCACACCGGCAACGCTGCTGATCAAGCTGGAGTGACCAGGGAAGCCCGCCGCCGCACACGACAACCGAAACCTGCCATCAGCAGCGGGGATTAGGCACCAGAAGCACCACCACCGCTGACGCAACAAACCCAGGCCGTCGCCAGTAGCGGGCCTGGGCAACAACAGATTTCCTCGATGCCCTTCTCGCGAGGGGTATCAGGGAAATCAAACCGGAGAAAGGAAATGAACGAAAGCCAGGAAAAGCAGATTCAAGATCTAGTTCAAGAGGTTGCGGAGATAAGCGGCACCGATTTCGATGCCGCCTTCGAGCGAGTGCTGGGGATTGCCAAGTATCACGCGATTGACTGCATCCCTAAGGGAGAGGGTCGCGCAGGCGACTCAGCTCAATCGGCATACAGCCATGCGGACCAGCCATCAGCCTGACAGACGAAAACGGCTGCATCCTTGTGGGGTGAGTGAGGGTTTGCAGCCTTGCAAACCTTGTCTCGAAGTTGCACTTGGCTTGATGCGTTTTCGCCCAAGTAAGTCCCTGTCGGAAGTTTGTATTTTTTCCCATCATCAAAAGTGGCTGTGCGATCAAGCCCTAAAGATGCCATCCCCTCATGCAGGGCGCTGTAGTCGTCACCCTTCGCGTGAAATAGCTCAACGCGCACCAAATATTTCGGCATTGAAAACTTCCTTTTTTCGACTGTGGATCCAAGATCCTAGCGATTTCCCTCGACTGTGGAAAGCGAGGAAACAGGGAGCCTGCCCCTGTAAAAACAGGCGACCACATCTGATTCAAACCTATGACCGACGCCAGTAGCGGGCCTGGGGCTTTACCGAGCGTTTCGCCAATGCACCTGGTTGCCCGGGTGTATTGGGAAATCAAAGAAGGAAATTCATATGGGAAACCACTGGGGAATGGCGAAAGCAGCTGGGGTTGGAGTGCTCACCGGAGCGGCGATATTCATCTTCGTAGTTGGTTTATTTAACTGCGCAGGTTTTGTTCTTGCGGGGCTGGGTAAAGCCATGGGATGTGCGGCCTAACTCGGCGATTCACTGATGCTGCTTCAAACGGAAGCAGTGAAACCTCAGCCAGCAGTATCAAGAGGCAACACATGAACAAAGAACAGGTCTACGACGAGCAGATCAGCCCGCTGATGCAGCAAATCATCGCCATCACCAGAGAGCACGGCATAGCGATGATCGCGAGTTTTGACATTGCACACGACGGTGAAGGCCCTAATGGTGAGGATTGTTCTGCGCTGTTGTGCAGCACTCTTCTGCCTGATGGTGATGGCAAGCAGAACCAAATTTTTGCGGAGGCCAATGCGCACATCAGACGCGCTGGTCGAGCTGCGCCAATGATGATTACAACTACCCATCGCGACGGCTCGAAAACGATGACCGCGGTTATCTGATTTCACCGACTTGCCTTGGCGACAGGGTCAGACGGGAAATCAACCGAGGGCGACAGAATGTTCAAGTTCCTGGCCAGGCTATTCGGCCGTAGGCCACCCGCAGTGAAGAAATCAGACCCACCGGCGGCGCCGAAGGCCAGTGCGGCTGCCCCGGTGCCGCGCACAACCGCTGTAGTGCGGAGCGCACCACCGCCGCCACCACCGCCGCCACCATCCCCGCCGCCGATTCGCCGAGGCAGCTCGCCACGAACGGGTGACACGTCAGAACGGCGAAACACTGACAGCGGAATCAGCAGCCCGCTTCATCCGCTCAATCCGCTGAATTCGTTCGCTAACACCACCTCCTATGACGAGCCGACCAGATCTTCATGCCACGGGTACAGCAGCAGCGACAGTTATAGCAGCTCGAGCAGCAGTGACAGCTCGAGCTGTTCATCGAGCGACAGCAGCTCGTCCAGCTCCAGCAGCAGCGACTGAACAACCAGCGCCACGGCAGCACAGCCGACAAAGCCTGATTCCTGGTTCCCCAGGCCGCATCGGCAGATGCCAGGCCAGTCTCACGGCTGGGTTTGGTCACCCGCGCCTGGCATCTGACCGATGCGGAAGAGTCCACACCGCGACCGCGGCCCCCTGCATCACTCCCCTACCCCGGTGGCCACTGCCAACCCAGTGAGCGAATGAAAAGAGGATTTGCAGCCATGTGAACTTCAAATAACCGGTGCTCGTCAGCAGCGCGCCGGATCAGGCTTGTCACATACGGCGGCGTTTGTACAAGCAAACAGAGCCCGGTTTCGACCGGGCTTTTTATTGCCCGCATTTATTCGTCAGCACTCTCCCCTGCGCCCAACGGCAAGCAGCAGGCATCAAGAGCGCTGACGAATAAACGCGAACTAAAAAAGGGAAAGGCCATGCACCAAAAACTACAACAGCGCGTGGATGGCTTGAACGCCATGCGCGCCCGAGTCAAATCCGCTTCCGTCGAGCTTTTTGCAATGATTGGTCGGGAGCAACCACCTCAGCCGCTACGCTACCAGGTGCGGACAGTCGGGCCCAGCGCGTACCACATTGTGGATCGTATCAGCGGCAAAACTCGCGGGTTTCGCTTCACGCATAACGCGGCCGTCGAATTGGCCAAGAGCTTGGAGGCGAAGGCTGCAACTACCGCATTCGTACCAGGTGGCTCGAAATGATCGGCGACCCAATTGCGGATCCTCGCGCAAAGGTCACTGCCGATCTCAACGATCAGATCACCGTTTTTTTCGCGACTGGGCACTCAGTGCAGCAGATACCCCGTGGGGTGACCGGTGATAAGCGGATTACTGGCGCTGTCTCTCCACCGCCCGCACTCAAAGACCCGCGCCTCAAAACCAAGTCCTGATGCGCAGATCGCCCAGTACCAAGGCAACCCAGCGGCGCCGACAACCACAACTCCACCTCCCACCCAGCGGCCTATTGGCCAAGCCGGAGAAAACCCTATGTCCACTGCTACCGATACAACCGAGTTCCTCAACGAATTGAACGGCGGCGCGTTCGCCAGCCAGATCGGCCATGCCCTTTCCGAAGTCGCCGCGGGGGTGGTTGATCACGGCAAGGCCGGGAAACTGGTCATCACTCTGGACTTCTCCCAGATCGGCGAATCCAGCCAAGTGAAGATCAAGCACAAGCTCGACTACAAGGTGCCGACCAAACGCGGTACCCGCAGCGAGAACACCGCCCTGGATACCCCAATGCACGTCGGCACCGGCGGCCGGGTAACGCTGTTCGCTGAGAAGCACGATCAGTTGTTCACCCGAGACCAGGCGCCGATCAATCCCCGTACCTGATCCACCGCAACAACCTCCCTCCCCATCGAGACCTGACACATGTCCCTCACGAAAGAAGCAATCCAGCTCATCAACGACAACGCCCTGCTGGCCACCGGCAAGACGCTCGACACGTTCACACCGACCGCCGTCATCCCCGAAGGCGCAAAAGTGCTGGATCTGGAGAAATTCCAGAAAGGCCGTAGCCGCTTCCGTGGTGTGTTCTCCACACATTCCCTGGCGGACTACAGCGTCTACGTTGCGGACCGGGCTGCGGCAGGCGCCCGCGGCTTCATTGATCAAGACGGCATGAGCTGCAACGTGCTGTTCAACATCGGCGACGCCGAGACGCCGGGCCACGCCGACGACCGCGCCGTGCTGAAGCTGAAAGCCACCGCCGGTTACAAGGCGGTTCAAGAAATCGCCAGTAGCCCGATGAGCCAAAAGGACCTGAGCGACTGGATCGAAGACTGGCACCAGTACCTGACGCCGGTCGACGCAGACGATAATCCGGTTCCGCTGAGCAAGGCTATCGCGGCGGTCCGCACCATCACGGTAAAAGCTACCAGTGAGTCGGAAACCACTGTCGGCGATACCAGCGCCAGCCGCAGCGCAATGGACCAGATCGAAGCCAAGAGCAAGGAAACGTTGCCCACGGCACTGCTGTTCAACGTCATCCCGTTCGAAGGGTTGATCCAGCAGGAAATTCGTCTGCGCGTGACCGTGATCACCAGCGGCCCGCACCCGATCCTCAAACTGCGCTGGATCGGCGAAGAAGTTCAGCGTGAGTCGATTGCGCAGGAATTCAAGGCGGTGCTGGAAGACAAGATCGGGGCTGCGGCGAAGCTCTCGCTGGGTAGCTTCGCGGCGTAACGAATAGGTCACCTATTCAAGCGAATGGGTGACCCATTTATTAGCAGGAGAAACCGATGTTCACGAAGACATTCACCGAGCCCGGCACCTTCCAGGCGCTTTACGCGGCCGAGAAGTGGCTGGCTGACAACGGATACAGCTACGGGCCGGGCAGCGCCATGCACCCGATGCCAGTGCTGAAGGGCGACTTCGTTATCGCCAAATGGAAAAACCTAACCAAGAAGGAAATCGCGCAACTCGACGGCAAGGTCGACGGCAACATGCGCGAGGGACCGGTCCACATCGTTCTGAAGGTGGGGCCAGCATGATCACCAGAAACCATACCGGCCACCGCTGCGGAGCATGCCACCAGAAAGCGAAACTCACCGACGCGCAAGTAGCCGCCATGCGCGCCGACTATGACGCCGGCCTGGGCGGCTATGTGGAATTGTCCCGACGCTACAGCTGCGGCATCACAACTGTTCGGGACATTGTTCAGTACCGCACTCGCTGGAGCGCATAAGCCAGCTGCAGCGAATACTCTCAAGAACTCTTTTCGTTTATATCATTCAAGCCCTGCATGGAAATATTTAGGCACTGAGCGATAAGACTCAACGTAAATATAAGCTGATTCTCCGTCGGACCAACGTATAAGGTAAGCCCACTTTCCTCCTCATCAAGTGACCTGTCTAACGAGCGAAATGTAGCATGCACAGCCGATGACGAAAGGCTTCGATAGACTACGCTATACAGATTTTCCATTCCCGCTATTGCTGCCGAACTGTACACTGTAAAATTCTTTTTCCCGTCTTTATGCAAAAATTCTTCGAGATCTTCCCTATCTAATTCGGTTAGCTCTTCTGATGGAATGTCGTCAAGCATAGCCCTTGCTTGCTTGGTATCTTCAAAAACTTCTAGATCACCAATTTTTTTAAATATGTCAGGTTGTTTTAGTAGGGCTGATGCATGAAGTACAGTTTCATAAGAGGTCCTAACGAGGATCTGGGCCTCCTGTACTAAGCCAATCTCACAAAGTCTTATTGCAGCCTGTGCTGTTCTAATCGTTCTATCGAAGAATAGCAATGAGCAGAGCAAGGGCCTATCGGTATCCTTAACACTTGTTTTCAAAAATAGCTGATGGGCCTTGAAGGATATTTCCTCACATTCAGAAAATTCGCCTGCATACTTTCCCCTGATCTCATCCCTGTACTCGTAAACATAATCGGACAGAAACCCTTTCTCACGAAAATCCTTTGCAGACATATGAATATTAAGTCCTATAAATTAAGCCTTTTACTTTACAGCCTATAACTCCAAAGCCTGCTGCTACGCAAGCGACGAAGTTATGTGCTGAAAAAGATCCTTTAAAGCCCCTTGTGAAGTTTCGCCTTCACATAATGGAGATGGCCGGATTTCTGCATTTCAAGCCAGCTCCCGAAATCAGTACTTTTTGCAATGAATGCGTCCCACTGATCATCTGGTATTGCTACAAAATCCTCAGGGCTATCAATTTTAAAGCCGGACGCGGCAAAGAGGTCATTAAGATCCGCGAATTTGCTGTGTGACGAGACGAATTCCGGACTAAGCATATCTACCAGCCTAACCGTATGGGTGCCATCAAGCTCCTTTGCGTTCTGGGTCAGCTTTTTCAGGCCACTTAGATCAATTTTTACTGACATTTTTTCTCCTTGATCCGGCTCCATGCCGGGCCATAAGCAATAGCCCATAACCCCGAATCACGCCAATGGCGAGGATGCCCGATGAGCCCCTATGCCCTGCGCGGCAAGACCGTCGTGAGTTTTTCCGGCGGCCGCACCAGCGCCTACATGCTGCGCCAGGTGCTGGATGCCAACGAGGATCACAGCGACCTACTGGTGCTGTTCGCCAACACCGGTAAAGAACACTCGGCAACCTTGGCTTTCGTGCAGGACTGTGCCGAACGATGGGGGGTGCCGATCACATGGCTAGAGTTTCGAGATGATGAGACGGGTTTTGCGGTCGTAGACTTCGCCAGCGCCAGCCGCCAGGGCGAGCCATTCGAAGCCCTGATCAAGAAGCGCAGCTATCTGCCGAACCCCGTCACCCGCTTTTGCACCATCGACCTGAAAATCAGGATCATCCACAAGTACCTGCGCAGCTTGGGCCTTTCGACGGAGGATGAGCCGGTGGACATGATGACTGGCATTCGCGCCGATGAGCCGCGCCGGGTTGCCAAGATCCGCAAAATCGTGGCAGCACCAGCGAGAGTAAGCACGCCACGATGATCGTGCCCCTGGCTGACGCCGGGGTCGGCGTTCAGGATGTCACTGACTTCTGGGCGGCACAGCCTTTTGACCTGATGCTGTCGACGATCAACGGCCGGACGCTAGAAGGCAACTGCGACTTGTGCTTCCTGAAGGGCGCCAAGCAGGTCTATTCGATCATCGCAAGTGATCAGGGGCAGCCAGAGCGTAAGGGCGACTGGTGGGCTCGACAGGAACGAAACGCCAAGTCGAGTAACGGAACTACCGGTGAAGGCGCACTGTTCCGTTTCGACCGGCCCAGCTACCAGCAGATGCTCGACTATTCCGATATCCAGATCGATATGTTCGCCGAGCACGACGAATCCATAGATTGTTTTTGCGGCGACTAAAGGGTCGTCAATTCAGCTCGCCCATTTCGCATTTTGTATTGTGATTATAGGGATCGGGTTTGAGTGGACGTCGTAGCTCTCCGCTAGCCAGGCTTTAGTTAGACCGGCATGCAGTTGTCGCCCCTGATTAATGAACCGCATTACGGCGGGGTCAATCTTGTATGGCCCGCAATCGCCGCACACTGCCGAATAACCGCTCTCATCATTCTCAAGCTGTTGTCGAACATCAATCCTGCAGATCACGCATTCCATAATCACCTCCGCTATTAGTCGTTCAACTGTAGCTGAGCGGCGCCGAACGGCACTTCCCCCACTTCAACGAATCACGCCACCACCCAGGCGAGGACGCCCCATGACCGCATTTCAGAAACCTCCCTTCGATTTCAAAACGCAATACGGACTCGGCTTCAACCCTCAAGACGATGAAATCGTTGTCGACTTCTTCTGCGGGGGTGGCGGCGCCGGTACCGGTCTGGAAATGGGTCTGGGCCGCAAGGTCGATGTGGCCAAGAACCACAGCCCGGCGGCGATCAGCATGCACACCGTCAATCATCCCGGCACCAAGCACTTCACCACGGACGTTTTCGAGGGTGATCCGGATACGGAATGCGGTGGCCGGGCTGTGGGATGGTTCCACATGTCGCCGGACTGCACCCACCACAGCCAGGCCGCTGGCGGCCAGCCACGTAAGCGCGAAATCCGCAACCTTTCATGGATCGGGCTCAAATGGGGAGGCAAGAAAAAGCCCCGGGTAATCAGCCTCGAAAACGTGAAGCAGATCCTGCAGTGGGGTCCATTGATCGCCAAACGTGACCCGGCCACCGGCCGCGTCATCAAGCTGGTGACGGTCATTGGCCCGAAGAAAAAGGAAATCATTCAGAGGGTGGTTGCAGAGCCGGGCGAGATTGTTCCGGTCGGTCAGCAGTTCTTGGTACCCGACCCAAAACGCCGGGGCACTACCTGGCGCCGCTTCGTGGCCCTGCTGGAGGGCATGGGCTATCAGGTCGAGTGGCGAATCATTAAGGCCTGTGATTTTGGCGCACCCACCAGCCGTGAACGCCTGTTCATGATCGCCCGCTGCGACGGACAGCCAATCGTATGGCCGGAGCCCACGCACGCGAAGAGCCCCGTAAAGGGCCAGCAGAAGTACCGCACTGCTGCCGAATGCATCGACTTCAGCGACTTGGGCCGGAGCATCTTCGGCCGCAAGAAGGACCTGGCCCCCGCCACCCTGCGGCGCATCGCCAAGGGTATGAAGAAGTTTGTCATCGACAGCGCCGACCCGTTCATTGTGCCGATCGCGAACTGGTCGGTCGGGAACGTCCAGTCTACGAACGAGCCGCTGCGCACCATCACGTCATACCCCAAGGGCGGCTCGTTCTCGGTTGTCAGCCCGATCATTGCACCTGCAACTCACCAGGGCAGCGACCGTATCAATGATCCCCTAGAGCCGCTGCCGACGATCACTTGTGCCAACCGGGGCGAACTGACACTGATCAGCCCTGTTCTGGTCGGCACTGGTGGTCCTGAATACTCGGGCAAGCCCTCCCCGGCAGACCAACCTATCGGCACGGTCCTCACGCAGAACCACAAAGGTCTGGCCGCCGCTGCGCTGGTCCAGCTGGGCAATGGCGATAAACCAGGTAGTGCCCCGCGCACGGCTGACATGGCGAAACCGCTGGGCACGATCATGGCCTCTGGCGGGAAATACGCCTTGGCAACCGCATTCATCGCGCAGATGAACGGCGGCTTCAATACCACGGTCGCCAAGGGCGCAGACGAGCCGATGACAACCGTCACCAGCACCGGCAGCCAGCAGCAGCTGGTGGCGGCTCAACTGGTCCACCTGCGCGGCAACTGTGATGCCCGAGACGTCGCCGAGCCACTGCACACCATCAGCGCCGGCGGCCAGCACCACGGCCTGGTCACGGCATTCATGGAGCGCCAGTTCGGCAACAGCGTCGGCCAGGCTCTGGATGAACCGGCCCCCACCATCACAGCAGGTGGTGGCGGCAAAAGCTCGGTGGTTTCGCTGCGCTTGTCGTCAGAGCATGAAGCGGGCGCGCTGCGCGTCGCGGCTTTCCTGATCAGCTATTACGGCACCGATAACATCAGCGGCTGCGACTCGCCAGCGCCTACCATCACCACCAAGGACCGCATAGGCTTGGTAACAGTGCTGGTAAAGGGCACGCCTTACGTGATCGTCGACATCTGCCTTCGGATGATCAAGCCGCCCGAGCTGTATCGAGCCCAAGGCTTTCCGCGTGACTACATCATCGATTACGGCGCCGACGGCGTTCCGTTCACAATCACGCAGAAGGTGCACATGTGCGGCAACAGTGTCTCGCCGCCACCGATGGCAGCACTGGCCCGGGCAAACGATCCGTGGCGCGCAGAAAAGCGCCAAGCTCGAGCTGCATAACTGCCCCTTGTCCCGTTCCTCAATCCAAATCGCCATCCACCAGATCAAAGCCTTTGGCGTAAGCAGTGCAATGTCGAATCTGATCTATTGCGCCCGGAACGAATTGTTTTAACCAATACGCCTGGCGTGTGTCAGATAACGCTTCACTTGCTTCTTGGCATAGCACGTCCACATCAATACCCATGCATGCCGCCGTCGCGATGACGGTGATTAAGGCTTGTTTCAACTCCATTTCGCTGTCTTCGCTCATGGTTGATTCCCTCCTCCATGCTGCATTTCCAGCTTAGATCGCCCTCCCCGATTCCATTCAACTCACCGACTACCGGCGAAGTAATTCGCGTAAAGGAAACCCCTATATGACCCCACTTGCCCAGCAAGCACTGGCTCGTGCCCGCTCGTCAGTACCCGAGGCGTCCGCAAGCCGGATACAGCTCATTAGGCAAGTACCGCCCACGCCAAAGCCGATACCTCTCCCTATCACTGCGGCAGTGTCGATGCCCGCCACCCAAGGACCGATCAACCGCTATCAGCTGGTGCAAGGCCGCCAGCACGCCATCGACATCGCGGAATCGGCTGGAACCCAACTCAGCACGACCCACGGCATTAAGGAAGTCATCTCCAGGCTGACTCGCTCCACCGCAAACAAGCCCGCCAGCTTTGCCCAGGGCATCCGCGAAATCATTGAAGTACTTCAGAAGGCATTGCCATGAAAACCACACCATCCCGTGAAGCAGACAAATTCGTTGTTCGTCTACCCGATGGCCTGCGCAGGCAGGTTGAAGAAGCCGCCGACGCCGGCTGCGTCAGCATGAATACGATCTTTGTCCAGGCAGTACGGCAGCACCTCGAAGGACAGAAGCGCCAAGAGTTGCTGCTCGATGTACTGGCCGCTGCCGCCGCCAACGTGGCGCCCTGAACGAATAGCCGAAATCATCACCAAGCCCCGATCTTCGATTACCTCCATTTAATAAGGCCTGCCAGTGTCGGCGGGCGAGGTATCCACATGGCCAACACAACTGCAGCGACGGTCGTTGAGACCATGCCTCGCTTCATCCGGGCACATAAAGCTCCGGCGTATCTCGGAATGTGCCGAGCACAGTTCACAGCAACTGTCCGCCCCCACGTCCGGGAGTTCCCTATTGGAAAACAGGGAGTTGCCTTTGACCGGCATGAACTGGACCGGTGGGCCGACGATTACATCGAGTCAATGGCGATTGAAAAAGCGAGCAATGAAGACAACAATCCGCCCCGCAGTGGGCGCCAAGGAGTGAATAAATGGCGCGAAAAACAATGTCAGGCCTCTATGAGAGGAACGGCATTTGGCACATCGACAAAGTCGTCCGAGGTCAGCGACTTCAAGAAAGCACTGGAACAAGCGAAAGGGAAGAAGCGGAGCAGTACCTGATACACCGGCTCGAAAAGCTTAGGCAGGAAAAGGTGTACGGCGTGCGTCAGGTTCGAACCTGGCGCGAGGCCGCGACACGGTTCCTGGTGGAGTTCAGAGACCAAGCGTCAATTGCTTTATCCGCTTTGCATCTTGAGCAGTTAGACCCGTACATCGGTGACCTGCCGATAACGCACATCGACGACGGGACACTTGCCACGTTCGTGCGGGATCGACAGAAACCCACCAAGACAGCAAAAGGCAAGGTGAAACCGGGGGTATCGAACAGGACGGTCAACATCGCTCTGCAAAGAGTCGTCAGGATCTTGAACCTGTGTCACCGCAAGTGGCGCGATGCCGAAAAACGACCCTGGCTGGAGAGTGTCCCGATGATATCGATGCTGGAAGAAAAGCGCGCGAGCCGAAAACCTTATCCGATTTCGTGGGAAGAGCAGTCGGTGCTGTTCGCTGAACTACCTGACCATCTGTTGAGGATGGCCCTCTACAAGGTGAACACCGGTTGCCGGGAACAGGAAGTCTGCAAATTGCGGTGGGAATGGGAAATACGGGTACCGGACCTGAACACCAGCGTATTCCTGATACCAGCCGGATTCGGCGGGCGAAGTGAAAAAGCGGGAGTGAAGAACGGCGATGACCGCCTGGTGATCCTGAACAAAGTGGCGATGAACATCATCGATAAGCAACGCGGGCTGCATAAGGACCTGGTGTTCCCTTACGGGCAACCGAACCAATTCGGGGCCACAGCGATCCATCGAATGAACGACACAGCCTGGAAAAAAGCCAGGGTGCGCGCTGCGGACAAATGGGAGAAGGCCCACCATTCACCGGCACACCCTGGGTTCAGATCGATCAGGATTCACGACTTGAAGCACACCTTTGGCAGAAGGCTGCGTGCTGCGAACGTGACAGAGGAGGATCGTAAAGCGTTGTTGGGGCATAAGAACGGCAGCATTACGAGCCACTATTCTACCCCGGAGCTGCAGCATCTGATTGAGGCTGCGAACAAAGTATCAGCTACTGACTCTCGCGGGCCAGCGCTGACCATCTTGAGGAGGAAGACGGGATGATCCCCCGCAAAAGTCCCTACGCATAAAAAAGCCGAACTGGCTAGAGTTCGGCTAGATCACTGAAAAATATGGTCGGGACGGAGTGATTCGAACACTCGACCCCTAGCACCCCATGCTAGTGCGCTACCGGACTGCGCTACGCCCCGACTAGGCGTGAAACCGTTTTCGCGTGTTGTGAAAACGTTGAGGAATATACCCTAAGCTTTTGAAATATGGAAGTATCTTGTCTTGCGATGCTACGTACGTAGTACCACCAGCACGTCTTCCAGTTCGACAATCATCTGCCGAATCATCTGCTTGTATTCCTGGGCATCGTCCTTGACGTCACCGCTGGACATGCGCAAACGCGCACCGCCGATGGTGAAGCCTTGCTCGTAAAGCAAACCGCGGATCTGTCGGATCATCAGCACGTCTTCGCGCTGATAATACCGGCGGTTCCCGCGGCGCTTGACCGGGTTGAGTTGAGGAAACTCCTGCTCCCAATAGCGCAGAACGTGCGGTTTGACCGCGCAGAGCTCGCTTACTTCACCAATGGTGAAGTAGCGTTTGCCTGGAATGGGCGGTAGCTCATCGTTATGACTTGGTTCCAGCATAAGCCTCAACTCGGGCCTTCAATTTCTGCCCTGGACGAAAGGTGACCACACGGCGAGCCGTAATAGGAATTTCTTCCCCTGTCTTTGGATTTCTGCCAGGCCGCTGGCGTTTATCTCGCAGGTCGAAATTGCCGAATCCGGACAATTTCACCTGCTCGTTATCTTCCAGAGCGTGCCTGATTTCCTCAAAGAACAACTCAACCAGTTCCTTGGCTTCTCGTTTATTCAGGCCTAGCTCTTCGTACAGACGTTCGGCCATCTCAGCTTTCGTCAGAGCCCCCATACGCTACTTCCTTAACGTGGCGTTTAACCTTTCCTCGAGCGAGGTGAGGATTTGATGCGTCGTCGCATTTACCTCATCGTCAGTAAGAGTGCGCGATGGATGTTGCCAGGTCAAGCCAACGGCAAGGCTTTTTCTATGCGGATCAATGCCTTTACCTTGATAAACGTCAAATAGCCTGAGGTCCGTGAGCCATTCGCCTGCATTTTCACGAATAACATCCAGTACCGCACTGGCTGCAACGTCGCTATCAGCCAGCAAAGCCAGGTCGCGACGCACTTCCGGGAAGCGCGAAAGCTCGTGGAATTTCGGCAGACGACCTTTGGCAACGTGTGCCAGAACCACCTCGAAAACGAAGACTGGACGATCCAGACCCAGTTTTTTCGCAAGTTCAGGGTGGATAGCGCCCAGATAGCCAACTTCACAACCGTCACGCTCAATGCGGGCGGTCTGACCCGGGTGCAGGGCTGGATGCTGACCCGGTACAAAGCTGAAATCATCCAGCGCACCGGCAAAACCCAGTACTGCTTCAACGTCAGCCTTGATGTCGAAGAAGTCTACTGCGTCCTTACCCTGCGCCCAGCCTTCAGGCAGGCGGCTACCGCAAATCACACCGGCCAGCATCGCCTCTTGCTTCAAGCCCTCGAGCTGACCGACGAAACGCAGGCCACTTTCGAACATACGCACGCGATCTTGCTGGCGATTGAGGTTGTGTTGCAGGGCTTTGACCAGACCAGGCCACAGCGAGGTCCGCATGGCAGCCATGTCGACCGAAATCGGGTTGGCCAGCAGCAGAGGCTCAACGCCTGGATTGAACAGTTCAAACCATTTCGGATCGATGAAGCTGTAGGTAATCGCTTCCTGATAGCCACGAGCTACCAGCAGACGACGCAACGCAGGCAGATCACCTTGCGCTTCGACCTTGGCTTGCGGTGCGAGACGCGCTTGCGGGTAACGAACCGGCAGGCGGTTGTAACCGTACAGGCGTGCCAGTTCTTCGATGAGATCGACTTCAATGCTGATATCGAAGCGATGGCTTGGCACTTCTACGCGCCATTGGCCAGCAACGTCAGACGACAGTTTCAAGTCCAGTGCGGTCAGCAGACGCTCGATTTCCGCAGGCTCGATGACCAGGCCCAGCATTTGCTCGACACGCTCGGCACGCAGGATGATCGGCGTAATCGACGGCAGGTCTTTTTCGCTGACGGTTTCGATGACCGGGCCGGCTTCACCGCCGGTGATTTCCAGTAGCAGGCCAGTCGCGCGCTCCATGGCCTCGCGAGCCAGTTGCCAGTCCACGCCACGCTCGTAACGGTGCGAGGCATCAGTGTGCAGGCCGTAGGAACGTGCCTTGCCCGCCACCGAGATGGTGTCGAAGAACGCGCTTTCCAGGAAGATATCGCGGGTCTTGGTGGTCACACCGCTGTGCTCGCCACCCATGATCCCGGCGATGGCCAGGGCACGTTGGTGGTCGGCGATAACCAGCGTGTCTGCACGCAGGCTGACTTCCTGACCGTCGAGCAGAACGAGTTTCTCGCCCTCCTCGGCCATACGCACGCGGATGCCGCCATTGATTTCGGCGAGATCGAACGCATGCAATGGCTGACCGAGTTCCAGCATCACGTAGTTGGTGATGTCCACGGCAGCGTCAATGCTGCGCACGTCGGAACGACGCAGACGCTCGACCATCCACAGCGGCGTCGGCCGGGACAGGTCGACGTTACGGATGACTCGGCCCAGGTAACGCGGGCACGCAGCTGGCGCCAACACTTCGATGGAGCGCACTTCGTCGTGTACGGCAGGCACTGCCGGGAACTGAGGACGCTTGACCTCGGCGGCGTACAGCGCGCCGACTTCACGCGCCAGACCGGCAACCGACAGGCAATCGCCGCGGTTAGGCGTCAGGTCGACTTCGATGCTGGCGTCATCCAGTTCCAGATAAACGCGAATGTCCTGCCCTACCGGGGCATCAGCCGCCAGTTCCATCAGGCCATCATTGCCTTCACCCAGCTGCAGTTCGGCAGCGGAACACAACATGCCGTTGGATTCTACGCCACGCAGCTTGGCTTTCTTGATCTTGAAATCACCCGGCAATTCGGCACCGATCATGGCGAACGGGATCTTCAGGCCAGGGCGCACATTCGGCGCGCCGCAGACGACCTGAAAGGTCTCAGTGCCACTGCTGACCTGACAAACACGCAGCTTGTCAGCGTCCGGGTGCTGCTCGGTGCTCAAGACTTCACCGACCACGACACCGCTGAAAATACCGGCGGCCAGCGTGACGCTATCGACCTCAAGACCTGCCATCGACAGACGAGCAACCAGCTCGTCACGGGAAACTTGCGGGCTTACCCAGCCGCGCAGCCATTGTTCACTGAATTTCATCCTGCTCTCCTAATAATTCGTTACGGGCGTGCGACCTAGCGAAATTGCGCGAGGAACCGCAAGTCGTTGTCGAAGAACAGGCGCAAATCATTGACGCCGTAACGGAGCATGGCCAGACGCTCAGCGCCCATGCCGAAGGCAAAACCCTGGAACTCTTCAGGATCGATGCCGGACATACGCAGCACGTTCGGGTGAACCATGCCGCAGCCCATGACTTCAAGCCAGCCAGTGTGCTTGCATACACGGCAACCTTTGCCGCTGCACATGACGCACTGGATATCCACTTCAGCCGATGGCTCGGTGAACGGGAAGAACGACGGACGGAAACGTACCGCCAGCTCTTTCTCGAAGAACACCCGCAGGAACTCTTCGATGGTGCCCTTGAGGTCTGCGAAGTTGATATCACGGTCGATCAACAGGCCTTCGACCTGATGGAACATCGGCGAGTGGGTGATATCCGAGTCGTTACGGTATACACGGCCCGGGCAAACGACCCGGATCGGTGGTTTCTGCGTTTCCATGGTCCGCACTTGCACCGGCGAGGTATGGGTGCGCAGCAGCATGTTCGCATTAAAATAGAAGGTGTCGTGCATCGCCCGCGCCGGGTGGTGGCCAGGGATGTTCAACGCCTCGAAATTGTGGTGATCGTCTTCAACCTCAGGACCTTCGGCAATGTTGTAGCCGATGTGGGTGAAAAATTGCTCGATCCGCTCCAGAGTGCGGGTAACCGGGTGCAGACCGCCAGAGGTCTGGCCACGGCCCGGCAGGGTTACGTCAATGCATTCGGCCGCAAGTCTGGCGGTCAGTTCCGCCTCCTCGAACGACGCTTTACGCGCATTGAGAACCTCTGTGACACGCTCCTTGGCAACGTTGATCAGCGCGCCGACTTGCGGGCGCTCTTCAGCCGGCAGGTTACCCAGGGTCTTCATCACCTGGGTCAGCTCGCCTTTCTTGCCGAGGTAGTGAACCCGGATTTGCTCCAGGGCATTGATATCTTCAGCGCTTTGCACAGCCTCAAGTGCTTGAGAGACCAGCGCGTCCAGGTTTTCCATGTACAGACTCCAGATACGAAATAGGGGAAGAGCTTAAAAGGCTCTTCCCCTATTTATGACGTTTTAACACCGAGCCCCAGAAACTGACGCTCGGTGATTGTCGGGGACTTAGGCCAAAGTGGCTTTAGCTTTCTCGACAATCGCAGCAAACGCCGCTTTTTCGTTCACTGCCAGATCAGCCAGAACCTTACGGTCGATCTCGATGGACGCTTTTTTCAGGCCGGCGATGAAACGGCTGTAGGACAGACCGTTGATACGAGCACCAGCGTTGATACGAGCGATCCACAGAGCGCGGAACTGACGTTTTTTCTGACGACGGTCACGGTAGGCGTATTGGCCTGCCTTGATTACCGCTTGCTTGGCAACACGGAATACGCGTGAACGCGCGCCGTAGTAGCCTTTAGCAAGTTTCAGAATTTTTTTGTGACGCTTACGGGCAATGACGCCACGCTTTACACGAGCCATGAGTTACTTCCTCTATTCTTGATCAAAATTAACGAAGGCGCAGCATGCGCTCGACTTTTGCCACGTCAGACGGATGCAGCAAGCTGCTACCGCGCAGTTGACGCTTACGCTTGGTCGACATTTTGGTCAGGATGTGGCTCTTGAAAGCGTGTTTGTGCTTGATGCCATTCGCGGTTTTCAGAAACCGCTTAGCTGCACCACTTTTAGTCTTCATCTTTGGCATGTTCGGATACTCCGCATTCAGTTGATAAACATAACCGCAAGGCCTGCCGTGCCCTGGTGGTTATTTCTTCTTTTTCGGGGCGATGACCATGATCAGCTGGCGTCCTTCCATCTTAGGATGCTGTTCGACGGAGCCGTATTCGAGCAGGTCACCTTCAACCCGCTTCAACAACTCCATACCCAGCTCCTGGTGGGCCATCTCACGACCGCGGAATCTCAACGATACCTTGGCCCTGTCCCCGTCACTCAGGAAACGTACCAGGTTGCGTAGTTTTACCTGGTAATCCCCTTCCTCCGTCCCTGGACGAAACTTGATTTCTTTTACCTGAATCTGCTTCTGGTTCTTCTTCGCCGCAGCAATCTGCTTCTTCTTCTCGAAGATCGATTTGCCGTAGTCCATCACGCGACAGACCGGTGGTACTGCGTCGGCAGAAATCTCTACCAGATCGAGCTTGGCTTCTTCAGCAATACGAAGCGCTTCATCAATCGAGACGATGCCAATCTGCTCGCCGTCAGCGCCAATTAACCGAACCTCGCGTGCCGAGATATTCTCGTTGATCGGGGCCTTCGGTGCAGCTCGTTTATCTTGTCTCATTTCACGCTTAATAATAATTACTCCGAATCATGGCGACCACGCCGGGAAACCGCTTGTGCAAGGAACTCAGCGAATTGGGCAACCGGCATCGAGCCAAGGTCAGCACCTTCACGGGTACGCACAGCGACAGTTTGCATTTCGACTTCCCGATCGCCGATAACCAGCAGATAAGGAACCTTGAGCAAAGTATGCTCGCGGATTTTAAAGCCGATCTTTTCATTTCTCAAGTCGGACTTGGCACGAAACCCGCTTTCGGCCAGAGTTTTTTCCACTTCAAGGGCAAAATCTGCCTGTTTATCAGTGATATTCATGATCACTGCCTGAGTGGGCGCCAGCCAGGCCGGGAACGCACCTTCGTAATGTTCGATCAGGATGCCGATGAAACGCTCGAAAGAACCGAGGATTGCACGGTGCAGCATGACCGGATGACGACGACCGTTGTCTTCCGAAACGTATTCGGCGCTCAAGCGGATCGGCAGGTTGAAATCGAGCTGCAATGTACCGCATTGCCACACACGACCCAGACAATCTTTCAGCGAAAATTCGATTTTCGGACCGTAGAAAGCACCTTCGCCCGGTTGCAGGTCGTAAGGCAGGCCTGCGCTGTCCAGTGCGGCAGCCAGGGCGTTTTCAGCACGATCCCACAGCTCGTCGGAGCCCACGCGCTTTTCAGGGCGAGTCGACAACTTGAGTTCGATGTCCTTGAAACCGAAATCGGCGTACACGTCCAGGGTCAGCTTGATGAACGCGGCCGACTCTGCCTGCATCTGTTCTTCAGTACAGAAGATGTGCGCATCGTCCTGGGTGAAGGCACGTACACGCATGATGCCGTGCAAGGCACCCGACGGCTCGTTACGGTGGCAGGCACCGAACTCGGCCAGACGCATCGGCAGCTCTCGGTAGCTTTTCAGGCCCTGATTGAACACCTGCACATGGCACGGGCAGTTCATCGGCTTGATAGCGTAGTCGCGGCTCTCGGACTCAGTAGTGAACATGTTCTCGGCGTAGTTGGCCCAGTGCCCGGACTTTTCCCAAAGGGAGCGATCGACCACTTGTGGAGTTTTGATCTCCAGATAACCGTTCTCGCGCTGAACCTTGCGCATGTACTGCTCGAGCACCTGATACAGGGTCCAGCCCTGCGGATGCCAGAACACCATGCCCGGCGCTTCTTCCTGGGTATGGAACAGGCCCAGGCGCTTGCCGATCTTGCGGTGATCGCGCTTTTCAGCTTCTTCGATGCGCTGGATGTAGGCCGCGAGCTGCTTTTTGTCAGCCCATGCGGTGCCATAAACGCGCTGCAGTTGCTCGTTCTTGGCATCGCCGCGCCAGTAGGCACCGGACAGCTTCGTCAGTTTGAATGACTTGAGGAAGCGGGTATTCGGCACGTGCGGACCGCGGCACATGTCGACGTATTCTTCGTGGTAGTACAGACCCATGGTCTGCTGGTCCGGCATGTCTTCCACCAGACGCAGCTTGTAGTCTTCATGGCGAGCCGTGAAGACATCGATCACTTCGGCGCGCGGGGTGACCTTCTTGATGACGTCGTAGTCTTTTTCGATCAGCTCGAGCATGCGCTGTTCGATGGCCGCCAGGTCGTCTGGCGTGAATGGCCGCTCGTAGGCGATATCGTAATAAAAGCCGTCGTCGATGACCGGACCGATGACCATTTTCGCAGTCGGGTACAGTTGCTTGACCGCATGACCCACCAGGTGAGCGCAAGAGTGGCGGATGATTTCCAGCCCTTCCTGATCCTTGGGGGTGATGATCTGCAGGCTGGCGTCGCCTTCGATCAGATCGCTGGCATCAACCAGTTGTCCATCAACTTTGCCGGCCACGGTGGCTTTTGCCAGGCCAGCGCCAATGGAAAGCGCGACCTCGGCTACGGAAACCGGATGGTCGAATGAACGTTGACTGCCGTCGGGAAGAGTAATAGTTGGCATGGCGCCTCCTCTCCTAGTGGTGACCCCTACCAAAGGTCACGTGGGTTGGGATGAGCCAGTACGTGATTCGGTGGTGTACCTGCCTCACAGTGGCAGGAGCCCAAGGGCCAACCGTATAACCGAACCACAGTGACTGGAATGTACGAAATCAACCTGCATAGCCAGCAGCAACTTGCCAGTTGCCAGGCGTTGGCAAATCTTTAAGGACGCGCATCCTAACACAGCTGTACCGATTGGGATGCAGCCGGTGCAATGAATCATTCAAGGGCGGCAAAAAGGGCGATATCGACAATGCGCTGAACTGGCGGACCTCAGGGTCGTCTGATTATTTGTGCACCTTGATAAAGGGCGCGATGACGGACTGATTCGTTTGCCCCATTAAGGCTTGATAACCACCAGGAGAATATTCGATGAAACTTTTACGCCTTTGCGCCCTGCTCGCCCCTGTTGCGTTGTTTGTTCCACTGAGCGCCCACGCGGCCATGTCCAGCGAAACCCGCGCTACCTATATGAAGGAATGCGTCGCCACTGCGAGCCAGAATCTGGACCCAAAAGCCGCGCAGGCTCACTGCACCTGTGGCGCCACTCAGATCGACAAGAACTTTTCCGCCCAGGAAATCAACGCACTCAATAATACCCAGACGCCTCCCGACGCAAAATTGACCGCGCGGCTGCAAAAAGTGGTTGCCGAAAACTGCGCGCAGGCAAAAAAATAAAATATTTTGAAGCCCGTGAAAGAACATCCTGCACGCTCGACAAATAACCGTCAGCGGCTCGCTGTAGGCCTTTGATTACGGGGCCTACAGCCACTCTCGAATACTTTTTCAGGCCCCCGAAAAGCCCTGGAAATACAGGCCAAAAACAGTGATCAATCCTGCATATTTGAAATGGACGCTCAAACTTCGCATTGAAAGGGCTCTACGCCCCGACAATTCGACTATGATAGCCCGGTGTGCCCAGTTGGCCTGAGCAGCACGTACTACTGAAAAATTATGTTCTTGGAGATACACCATGTCTAATCGCCAAACCGGCACCGTAAAATGGTTCAACGATGAAAAAGGCTTCGGCTTTATCACTCCACAGAGTGGCGGTGACGACCTGTTCGTACACTTCAAAGCTATTCAGAGCGACGGTTTCAAAAGCCTGAAAGAAGGCCAGACCGTTTCGTTCGTAGCTGCTAAAGGCCAGAAAGGCATGCAAGCAGAAGAAGTTCAGGTGGTTTAATCCCCCTGGCTTGAAAAAACCCCGTCATCGACGGGGTTTTTTTATGCCTGCGTAAAACCGCCAGCCTCAGCCGCAGTTCACTCGCGTGACGCTGGAGTTGTCATCCAGGTTCAGGTTCAGGCGATCCGAACGGTATTCGAGGGTCACGATGTCGTGTGGCCCCAGCAACCGGGCGTTTTGAGCGCCGGCCTTGATACGGGCCTGCTCCAGCAGCGCAGGTGAAGCCTGTTTGCCAATGGCGAACTGCGCAGCAGCGGCATCACAACGGCTGTGGCCGGCTTCTGCTACCGGTGCCTGCACGGGTTCGGATTTACTGCTGCACCCTGCCAGCAGCGCTGAGCTGATGACAAAACCCATTGAAACCAGACCCGTAGATAGAAACTTATGGGGCATACCGCCTCCTTGACGATAAAACGTTAACCAGAACCTGTGCGACAACGCGTTGACAGCTTTGTTGCAACGGCCTGCAACCGTGCGTGACGATCAACGCCGACCACACGAGCGCCCGAGTTTGCACCCACGCCAGTGGCAACGGCGTAGCCAAATCGTGACAAAACGTTTTTGAAACCCGCCACTGACATCAAATTCATGCCTAAGTAGCAGTGCCAAACAGCCACCAAGATGGTTTACTGCCCGGCCAATGCCACGCCGCGCTCAAGCGGTTGATGTGCAGGGGTTTATTTATTCGGACGAGACGAAACGTAAATGGCAGTCGTATCCATCGATGCTGATATCAAGGCCAAATGGCCCCAAGGACAGTGCTCCCACAGCCCGGGAAGCCCTGAAGAACTGGCGATCATCGCCATTGACCTGCTGGTCAAGGAGCTGGGAATTGCGGCTTCTCAAGCGTTCATCGACCAGGTACTGACCCGGTATCCGATTGAGCCACTCTCTCTCGAAAACGCCCGCTGATCCCTGAGCGGGAAGAACGGGCGCCTTGACTCACCGCTGGCTCACTTCAAACGGGCCAGCCGTGCGGTGAGCAGATCGAAGAAGCCTTGGGCATCACCATTCTCGATCCACATCACATTCTTTTCGCGCCCCAGCGTGTCGTACCAGTCAGCGACGGTCTGACCAAAGCCGATGCCTTCGCGGCTGTCGATGGCCACGTTGATCTGCTTGCCGCTGAACAGCTCCGGCTTGAGCAGATAGGCAATCACGCTAGCGTCATGCACCGGGCCACCCGGCAAACCGTAATGGACCATATCCGCCTTGACGTACTCGTTGAGGATATCGCTGACCAGCTTCCCGGCGTTGTTGTTCAAGGCCTGGATCGCGTGGATCCGCTGCTCGCTGGTAAGGATCTTGTGGGTGACGTCCAGCGGGACATAGGTCAGCTTGACGCCACTGGCGAGCACCACCTGCGCAGCCTGGGGATCGGCGAAGATGTTGAATTCGGCGACGGGCGTAATATTGCCGCCATTGAAGTGCGCGCCGCCCATGACGACCACTTCCTTGATGCCGTCGGTGATGTCCGGCGCCTGAATCAGGGCCAGCGCCAGGTTGGTCTCAGGCCCGAGCATGGCAATGGTAATGCTGTGCGGCTTGGCCTTGCGCAAAGTATCGATCAGATAGTTGACGGCATTGCCTGGGGCCAGGCCTTTCTTCGGCTCATGCACGGTCACACCCGGCAAACCTTCCTTGCCATGGATGTTGTCGGCGTAGATGGGCGTACGCACCAGCGGCTTCGGCGCGCCGGCATACACCGGCACTTCGTCGCGCCCTGCCCACTCGCGGGCCAGACGGGCATTGCGTGAAGTCTTGTCCAGACGCACATTACCGGCGACGGTTGTGATCGCCATGACGTTCAACTCTTCTGGCGAAGCCAGCGCCAGCAACAACGCCACCACATCATCTGCGCCAGGGTCGGTGTCGATGATCAGGTCACGCTTGTCTGCCGCCTGCACGGCGGTCGCACTGAGTAGAGACAAAAGCAGAACGCTCCTTAGTAGTTGTTTCAGATAGACGCGGTAGTGAGGCATGAAAACTCCCTGTTTGGGTATCGAAATCAGGTAATGAACATCAAGCGTGCGGCCTGCTGGCCGTCAGAACACGACCCCCGCGACCAGCGCAATGTTGGTGTAGGGCTGGCATTCGCCCGTCCTTACAATGGCCCGCGCCGTGCGACTGAGGGTTTTCAGCTCTTCGTGGCTAAGCAGGCGTTGCTGACCGATATTACCGTCCGTTTGCAAACCTTCGATGACAGCCAATGCGGGCGGGCGCCTGTCCAGCATTTCCCGGGCCAGCACGTGACTTTCGACCTGCATCTCGCTCAGTACCGTGTCCAGTACGCTGACGAAGTCCGGTGTGCCGCGCGTCAGGGCCAGATCAATGAGTTCGACACCCGGCGGCACTGGCATGCCCGCGTCGACGATCATCACGATGTCGCCGTGCCCCAGGGAAGCAATCACTCGCGACAGGGCGATATTGAGTAGTGGTGTTTTCTTCATGGCTGAGCAAACCCCTGAACATCGCCAAGCGTGGGAATGGAAGGTTGGGCACCAGCGCGCGTGACAGACAACGCTGCCGCCACCTGACCAAAGCGAATGGCCTCTAGCTCACTCTTGCCTTGCGCCAGGGCCGCCGCGAAACCGCCGACAAAGGTATCGCCCGCTGCCGTGGTGTCCACGGCCTTGACCTTGGGTGCCGGGAAGTGCTCGAAACGCTGACCGTCGGCAAACAGCGACCCTTGGGCGCCCAGGGTAATGATGACTTTCGCCGCTCCGGCCGCGATCAGCGCTGACGCCGCCGCTTTCGCCGAGTCGACGGTGTCCACGGGCAATCCGGTCAATGCCGTTGCCTCGCTTTCATTCGGGATCAGGTAATCAATGGCGCCGTACCATTGGGCAGGCAACGGCCCGCTGGCGGGTGCCGGATTGAGAATCACGGTCTTGCCCAGCTCACGTGCTCGCGCCAGGGTATGGCCGACGGTCTCCAGGGGTACTTCAAGCTGGCAAATGACGACTTCGGCCTGACTCAACAACGCATCGGCTCGCGTCACCACGGCCGGGGTCAGTTGGCCGTTGCCGCCTGCCACGATGACGATTGCGTTCTGGCTACTGGCATCGACCACGATCAGGGCAACGCCGGTGGAAACTTCCACGACCGAAGTAACGGCCTGGCAATCAATCTGCTCGGCCTCAAGCGCCGCACGCAACTGCTCGCCGTAAGCGTCGTCACCTACGCAGCCGATCATTGCCACGCTGGCGCCGAGACGCGCCGCCGCCACGGCCTGATTGGCACCCTTGCCGCCCGGCACCGTGGCGAACGATTCGCCCGCCAGAGTCTCCCCTGCTCGCGGCAGACGCTGGGCGCGGGTCACCAGATCCATATTCAAGCTGCCCACTACCACTACTTTTGCTTGCATGACGTCAGCACTCTTCAATCCAATTACATCGTTCTGGTTCAGTTGGCAGGCGGTGCGGTGGACTCGCGCAGCACAATGTTCGGCGCCACTATCCGCTGTTCAACGGCATTCTTCTCCGACGCCGCAATACGCCGCAACAACACTTCTGCGGCCATTTCGCCCAATTGCAGGATCGACTGGCCCACCGTGGTCAGCGCCGGGTACACGTAACGGCTCATTTCTATGTCGTCGAAACCGATCACCGAGAGATCGTCGGGCACTCGAACGCCACGCTCGGCAGCAGCCCGCAGGGCACCAATACCAATCAGGTCGTTGCCGGCAAAAATGGCGGTCGGCGGGTTGTCCTGCAGCAGTACAACCGCCGCGTGGTAACCGCCAGGACTGGCGAAATCACTCTCCACCACCCAGCCCTCTTCGACTTCGATCCGGGCCTCCCGCATGGCACGGTGGTAACCGGCGAGTCGCATCTGCGCGACGCTGGTTTGGGCCGGGCCACAGATGCAGGCGATATGCCGATGACCAAGATCCAGCAAATGCCGGGTCGCCAGGTAAGCCCCCAACTCGTGATCGATACGTACCAGATCCGCCGTGATGCCTTCCAGATCCCGGTCGACAATTACCATAGGCGCGCGCACCTCAGCCAAGCCGGCCAGGCCCCGTTCGCCGCCCACGGAGGAAACGATCAGGCCGTCCACACGTTTTTCCAGCAGCACCCGCAGATAACTGCGTTGTTTTTCCGGGTTGTCGTCGGAGTTACACAGGATCACGCAGTAGCCGTTGCGCTCGCAATAGTCCTCGATGCCTCGGGCCAGTTCGGCGAAGTACGGGTTGGTGCCATCGGGGATCAACAACCCGATGGTCGAGGTGGCCCTGGCCTTGAGCGAGCGCGCCACGGCACTGGGCACGTAATCGAGCTGAACGATGGCCGCTTCGACCTTGATCCGCACTTCGTCGCTGACCGGCCGTGTCTTGTTGAGCACATGGGACACGGTGGTATAGGAAATCCCTGCCAGCGCCGCTACATCCTTGATGGTTGCCATATCAGGCCTGACGACGCGCGCGGTTGGTACGGTAAGTATCCAGCACCACAGCAACCACAATCACGGCGCCAGTGATGATGCGCTTGGTGGGTTCTGTCGCGCCGATCTGCGCCAACCCTGCGGCCAGCACCGAAATGATCAACACGCCGAAAAAGGTACTGATCACCGAACCACGGCCACCCATCAGGCTGGTCCCGCCGATGACCACCGCCGCAATGACTTGCAGCTCCAGCCCGGAGCCCGCGTTAGGGTCGGCGGCTTCCAGACGCGAGATCTGAAACAGTGCAGCAACGCCCGCCAGCAAGCCCATCAGGGAGAACACCAGGATCTTGTAGGGCTTGGGATTGATGCCCGCCAGACGTACGGCCTCTTCATTGGTGCCGATGCCGATCAGGTAGCGACCAAAGACCGTACGGGTCAGCACCGCCTGGGCCACGAAGATCACCAGCAGCGCGATGATGAATGACGGCGAGATGCCAAAGGCAATCGGGTCCGACAACCAGGAAAACGAATCACCTATATAAGCCGTACGCGACCCGGTCATCTGGTAGGCAACACCCCGGGCCATTTCCAGCACACCGAGGGAAACAATGAACGACGGGATGCGCCAAGCCACCGTGATGGACCCGGTTACGGTTCCTGCCGCTGCCGCGCACAGCATGCCCAGCAAGGCAGAAGGCAGCACGCCCCAACCCCAGCCGAGAATAGCAACACTGACCGCCGATGCCGCCAGCGCCAGCACCGACCCTACCGACAGGTCGATACCGCCGATGATCAGGACGAAGGTCATGCCCACCGCCAGGACCATCAGGTCAGGTATCTGGTTAGCCAGAGTGCTGAAGGTTTCATAGGACAGGAAGTGATCGCTGAGGATCGAAAACAGCACGATCATCGCCAACAAGGCGCCTGCCAGGCCAAGGTAGGTGCCGAGGCCAAAATAGTTGCCACTGCGTTTGCCAGGTGAAGGCACTGCTGGGGCGGAAGTGGAAGTCTTCATGAGTCATTCCTGGGCGCGGCTTCGGTCAGCAGCGCATCGCGTTTTTGATAGCCGGCAAAAGCGGCGGCAAGCAGTTCATCCTGGGTCCAGGTGTCACGCTCGAACGTCTCGATCAGGCGGCCGGCGGACAACACGCCGATACGATCGCAGATCAGCATCAGCTCGCGCAGGTCACTGGACACCACGACCAGCGCCCTGCCCTGGCGAGTCAGTTCACCGAGCAAGGCGTAGATATCGAATTTGGCGCCGACGTCGATGCCACGAGTTGGCTCGTCAAACAACATGACGCTGCAATCACGCTCCAGCCAGCGGCCAATCACCACTTTCTGCTGGTTGCCACCGGACAGTTCGGACACCAGCTGAGTCGGGCTGGAGCTGCGGATGTGCATGGCGTCTACCTGCCGACGGGCCAGGCTCATTTCATCCTTGGCATTGACCACGCCACCACTGGAAATGACCTCCATGTTGCCCAGTGCAATGTTGGCGCTGATCGATTGCGACAGCAGCAGCCCTTCGCCCTTGCGGTCCTCGGTGATCAGCGCAATCCCGTTTTTCACGGCGTCCATGGGCGAGCGGATACCGACCGGGCGCAGCGGATTGCCGACCTCGATGCTACCGCCGTCCGCAGGGTCAGCCCCATAGATCAGGCGCATCAGCTCGGTACGTCCGGCGCCAATCAGCCCGGAGATGCCGAAAATTTCGCCTTTACGCACCTCGAACGACACATCCTGGACCTTGCCCTTGCGGCTCAAGCCCTTGACCTTGAGCGCCACCTCGCCAATCTGGCGGGTGCCAAGGTCAATTTTCTCGCCCAGCTCGCGACCCACCATCAAGGTCACCAACTGCTCGCTGTCGTAGTTGGCCATGGCGTCGACGCAGACCAGCTTGCCGTCGCGCAATACCGCAATACGTTGAGCGACACGCGCCAATTCTTCCAGACGGTGGGAGATGTAAATGATCGACACGCCCCTGGCCTGCAGGCGAGTGATTTGTTCAAACAGCATCTCGACTTCACGGGCCGTCAACATCGCGGTCGGTTCGTCGAGGATCAACACATGGCAATCGCCAATCAGGTTGCGGGCAATCTCGACCATTTGTTGATGGCCGATACCCAACTCGCTGACGAGGGTGTCCGGGTCGATGGCTTCAAGGCCGACCTGAGCCATAGCCTGAATCGCATCCTCACGCAAACGCTTGCGATTGATCCAGCCACCCCGACTCGGCAGGTTGTCGAGAAACAGGTTTTCCGCCACCGACAGGGTCGGCAACAGGTTGAGCTCCTGCATGACCATTCGAATTCCCAGCTTTTCAGCCTGGGTTCGGCTGGCGGGCTGATAGGCCGTACCCTGGAACTGCATGTGCCCGGTGGTGGGCGAAACCAGGCCACCGATTATTTTCGATAATGTGCTTTTACCCGCGCCGTTTTCCCCGGTCAGGGCCAACACTTCCCCACGCATCAACGTCAGGTCAATGTCACCCAGTACAGGTTGCGCGTAAGTTTTACCGATGCCGCTGACAGATAGAACAGCGGCCTGAGCAGACGCTGACATAGAGTTCTCCATGCGCCTGCCCAAGCCGGGCAGGCGCAGTCATCGCGCGATGTTTACGGTTTGGTGACCAGTTCGACTGGCGTCTTGATCACGCCGTCAACCGCATCAATCGGCTCGTTCTTGAGCATTTTGAGTGCTGTCTGGATACCGAATACCGCTTGCTTGGCCGCGAACTGATCCGCAGTTGCCAAGACGCGACCGTCTTTCAACATAGGTTTGATGGCATTGATGTTGTCATAGCCGATGACCTTGACCTTGCCTGCCTTGCCCGCGGCACGAACCGCCGACACCGCGCCCAGGGCCATGCTGTCGTTACCGGCCAGCAATGCCTTGATGTTCGGGTACTCGTTGAGCATCGCAGACGCTACAGCGTTGCCCTTGTCGATTTCCCAGTCACCGGATTGCACAGAGACGATCTTCATCTGCGCCGCTTCCATCGCATCCTTGAAGCCGGCAGTACGTTGCTGGGCGTTGGTGGTGGTTGGCACGCCTTCGATAATGCCGACCTGATCACCTGCGGTCAGTTGCTTGGCCAGGTAATCACCCACCAGCTTGGAACCTGCACGGTTGTCCGGGCCCACAAACGGCACGGTCATGTTTTTGCTCTTCAACACATCGCCATCAAGCTGGTTATCGATGTTGATCACCACGATGCCCGCATCCTGTGCCTTCTTGAGCACCGGGACCAGCGCCTTGGAATCCGCAGGCGCGATCACCAGGGCGTTGACCTTGGACACGATCATCTGCTCGACAATGCGGATCTGATTGGAGGTGTCCGACTCGTCCTTGATGCCGTTGGAAATCAGGTCGAAATCAGCCGAGTGGTCTTTCTGGTAAGCCTTGGCGCCATCTTCCATGGTCAAGAAGAATTCATTGGCGAGTGATTTCATCACCAGGGCGACCTTGGGTTTTTCGGGGGTTTGCGCGTAAGCAGAAGAGAGGGGCATGACCGCAGTGACGGCGGCGAGCATAGCGACAGCGAGAAGACGTCCAGCAAATGGCAGCTTCATGAGTTCATCTCCGATCTTATGATTATTGTTTCGGCACCACGCGCACCATTGCCGGGCAGATCCGGCGACGGCGCAAACGTTTGCGTGATACGAACTATGGGAAGCGATAACGGATTTGTCAACTGACAAAATAGCGCTGATGACAAACTTTCACTTTCCCTTCGGATATCCGAACACGTTACGGCTAATTCATTCGGATACTCGGACATTAATAATGTCTTTTTGATATCAGTCAAAATCAAACCTATAAGAATCAACCGGTTGCAGCTTTGCAAAAACACGCCGGTGGTTGGTACAGATAGTGCACTCATTCGGTGCGTCCGCCGAATGGATAGGTCTGGACGCCCTCAGGTGTCAACTCAGCACCGTCATAAACCAGAGAGAAAAAATAATGAAAGCTGCATTGCAAACCTTCGTACCGGGCGCCTTCGCCCTCTCCCTTCTGCTGCTGCCAGCAGGCGTATGGGCCAAGGAGGCTGAAACAAAACTGTCCAACGTCGTGATCCTGGCAACAGGCGGTACCATCGCTGGAGCTGGCGCAAGTGCTGCCAATAGCGCGACTTATCAAGCAGCCAAGGTCGGCATCGACAAGTTGATCGCTGGCGTACCTGAGCTTAGTACGTTGGCCAATGTTCGCGGCGAACAGGTTCTGCAAATCGCGTCAGAGAGCATCACCAACGACAACCTGCTGCAACTGGGCAAGCGCGTCGCTGAACTGGCTGACAGCAAGGATGTGGACGGCATCGTCATCACCCACGGCACCGACACCCTGGAAGAGACCGCTTACTTCCTGAATCTGGTGGAAAAGACCGACAAGCCAATCGTGGTCGTGGGCTCCATGCGCCCGGGCACGGCGATGTCTGCTGACGGCATGCTGAACCTGTACAACGCAGTGGCAGTTGCAAGCAGCAAGGAAGCGCGTGGCAAAGGCGTGCTGGTCACCATGAACGACGAGATCCAGTCGGGTCGCGATGTCAGCAAGACCGTAAACATCAAGACCGAAGCGTTCAAGAGTGCCTGGGGCCCACTGGGCATGGTCGTTGAAGGCAAATCCTACTGGTTCCGCCTGCCAGCCAAGCGTCACACCACGGAGTCGGAATTCGACATCAAACAGATCAGTTCCCTGCCAAAAGTCGACGTTGCCTATTCGTATGGGAACGTGACCGACACCGCTTACAAGGCACTGGCTCAATCGGGCGCCAAGGCCATCATTCACGCGGGTACGGGCAATGGCTCGGTATCGTCCGCAGTGGTGCCTGCATTGCAGGAACTGCGTAAGGACGGCGTGCAAATCGTTCGCTCGTCCCACGTCAACGCCGGTGGTTTCGTACTGCGCAATGCCGAGCAGCCTGACGACAAGTACGACTGGGTCGTGGCTCATGACCTGAACCCGCAAAAAGCGCGGATCCTGACCATGGTTGCGTTGACCAAAACCAACGACAGCAAAGAACTGCAGCGTATCTTCTGGGAATACTAAGCGTATCCCGATTGCCCGCGCCCCTGGCGCGGGCAACCCTGGTCAGTCCTGTGGCTTGACGGTGGCAACGTCATCGGCGCGAACCTTGACCATCTTCCCGGAGATGTCTTCGAATTCGTAGAAGCCGTCTTTATTCTTGGTCTTTGGCGCGTCCTTGGTGACGTACTGGGTGCCGTTCTGCAAGGTCACTACCGTCGGCGTCGAGCAGCCTGCCAGCACCATGAATGCCGCAATGGCGACGGGGATTCCAAATGATCTGATGTTCATACTGCGCTCCCTGATGGTTTCTGAAGTAGCTTCACTACCTAAGCCATCAGAACCAGCCCACCGGCATTGGTTCGACCGCCTGTGCAGGTTACGCGCAACCATTACCGAAAACCGCCGTCTATAACCGCCCGCCTACATCTTCAATCGAGAATTCCTACCCCAGGGTTGCGAAAGATTTCACGGTGAAATACTGTATGCACATACAGCAATCCAAGGATTATTTTTCCGTGGCAAATTCCTCGGCAGCAACCTCCCCAGACTCCTACCAGCGTCTTGGCATTCGCATACAAAAAATCATCAACTCGCCTACGGCACAGAAAGCCAGGGCGGCACTGATCTTTCGACTTGCCGATGAACCCGAGGACGAGTGGAATCAATTGCTCGAAGAAATAGGAGAAAACGATAACGTTACCCTCGCCTACCGCGACGACGGTGGCGTGCAGATATTCTGGACTGTGCCGAAGGAAGACTGACGGCATGAGGGTTCGTTTTTCTGCTCTCCTGTGCACAAGCCTGCTGCTTACCCTGCCACTGATCGCCACCGCCGAGGCGCCGCGTACGTTCAGCGAAGCAAAGAAAGTTGCCTGGGGGCTCTATGCGCCGCAGTCGACCGAGTTTTACTGCGGCTGCAAATACACCGGCAACAAGGTCGATATCGCCGGATGCGGCTATGTCCCGCGCAAAAACGCCGCCCGCGCCAAACGGATCGAATGGGAGCATATCGTCCCTGCCTGGCAAATCGGCCATCTGCGCCAATGCTGGCAGAACGGCGGGCGCAAGAGTTGCAGCCGCAATGACAAGATCTATCAGCGCGCCGAGGCCGACTTGCACAACCTGGTGCCCAGCATCGGGGAAGTGAACGGCGACAGGAACAACTTCAGCTTCGGCTGGCTGCCCGTCCAACGGGGTCAATACGGCTCCTGCCTGACGCAGGTGGACTTCAAGGCAAAGAAGGTCATGCCCCGCCCTTCCATCCGCGGCATGATCGCCCGCACGTACTTCTACATGAGCAAGCAGTACAACTTGCCGCTGTCGAAACAGGACCGCCAGCTCTATGAGGCCTGGAACAAGACTTACCCCGTAGAAGCCTGGGAGCGGCAGCGCAATCAACGCGTCGCCTGTGTCATGGGGCACGGCAACGCTTTTGTCGGCGCGGTGAATTTGAAGGCCTGCGGCTGAACAGGCTGCCCTCATCGGCTGCAAACTGAAAAAGCCCGGTCCTTCGCAGAACCGGGCTTTTTTGTGCAAAACCGGATTGATCGCAGGGGTGTATTGCTCTTGGGCGACGCTTGCTGGTGATCAAAGTGCGGACCACTCCGATTAATATGCAATCTATTAATCTTGTTAATTTATTAGATTTGATAAATTTATAATTAAGTTAGAAGAAAATCGAATTTCACAGACGGTTTTTATAGACATATCGTCGCTCCGACTACTCAGACATTGGCCCATCCTGCCCACTGCTGTCGTTACTCGTCACCCATCCCGTACGTCACCGACCCCACACCAGGAGGAGGCCCTAAAACGTCATTTAGCCGAGAAACACCATGCCAACACCTCGATATACGCTTAATCCCGTAGCACTGGCCGTCATACTCGCGGGCACAAGTCAGTCACTTTGGGCAGATGAAGCTGGCCCTGCCCTCCCCACAGTAACAGTCACTGCCGAGCACAAAAACGAAGACCTGCAAAAGGCCCCGCTGGCCATTTCAGCGTTCGACGAAAAGACTCTCGGTGACAAGCAGATCAAGAACATCCGCGACCTGTCCGGCCAGGTGCCTAACCTGACCTTGCCCCGACAGTCGATCTCCTACAGCGCGCAAACCTACGGCATTCGCGGCATTGGTGAAACAGATCCGATCCAGGAGTCCGCCGTTGCGGTTTACGCTGACGACCTTTACATCCCCCGAGCCATTTCCTCCATGCTCGACTTCAACGACGTTGAACGCGTAGAGGTTCTGCGAGGCCCTCAGGGGACGTTATATGGTCGCAATAGTGGCGCCGGGGCGATACGCGTGATCACCCATGACCCTGATCAGCAAACACGGGGTTTCTTCGAACTCGGGGGTGGTAGCTATAACGCCGCGAACGCCCGGCTGCTCATCAGCGGCCCGCTGGTTGACAACGTCCTGTTCGGCAGCTTTTCGGCCATCGACCTCAACCGCAGCGGTACGGTGTCCGATCCCACTCGGCACAAGCATGTGAACAACATCGACATCCAGTCATACCGGGGCAAGTTACGCTTCAAACCCGATGATTCGCCTTGGGACGTGCAACTCACCCTCGCGGGCACGTTTGATCGGGGCGATACGACCAGCTATACGCCGTTCGACGCCAACGGTCACTTTGACAAATTCAAGAGTTACTCCAGCCTTGATCCCAAGAACAAGCTGGATCAGGGGAGTGCCGTACTGCGAGCGATCTATGCGTTCAATGACGAGCTCAGCTTCAAGTCAGTGACCGCCTACTCAGGCTTTCACCAACCCGTGGACTACGACAACTCCGGCCAGGCTGCACTGATTCAGCAGAACCTGATCCTGTACAAACAGGCGTACGCCACTCAGGATTTTCAAATAAACGGTAACTATGACCGCTTCAGCTTCACTGGCGGCATGTTCCTGTACCACGAGAAATTCGACGCAGACCGCGACAACCTTACTTACTCCATCGCACGAGGAGCCGTCATCGGCCAGGGCCAATACAGCACCACAACGACGGACAGTTATGCACTGTATGGTCAAGGGAACTACAGCCTGACACCACAACTGTCGCTGATCGCGGGTTTACGCTTCACCCGGGAACACAAAAACTTCGATTTCACCAATTACGCGATCACTACCGATCGCCAAATCACCGGTGTGAACTTCACTGCGCAGGCAAGCAAGTCCTGGCAGAGCACCAGCCCTAAAATCGGCCTGGAGTACGCCTGGAGCCCACATCTGAATCAATACGCTTATGTAGCCAAGGGCTTCAAGGCGGGTGGGTACGATAACCGCGCACCCACTGCTGCCGCCGCACAAACGCCATTTTCACCAGAAGACGTGACCACCTGGGAGACTGGCTTCAAAGGTGATTTCTTCGACCAGCGTCTGCGCGCTAACGTCGCTCTCTTCTACAACGACTATCGAGATTTACAGACCAATGCCTACAACCCGGCCCTGGGTGTGAACCTGCGCACCAACGTGGGTAAGGCACACACCTATGGCATCGAACTTGAAACACTCACAGCTCTGACTCGCGATCTGCAGTTGACTGCTAACGTTGGCTACCTGCAGAGCCGCTATGACGATTTTCAGAACGCTTCAGGGCCAGGCGTCAATGCAGATGGCAAACAGTTGGTTTACTCGCCTAAATGGAACGCCAGCGTAGCGCTCAACTACACCGTGCCGGTCGACTTGCCCGGGGCCGTAATTCTGGGCACCGATGCCCAGTTCCAGACCCGCTCGTACGCCAATGCCTTGAATGACGATATCCAGGAAATTCCCGAACAAACCTTCTGGAATGCCAGCGCGCGCTACCTCAGCGGCGATGGGCACTGGACGACAACCCTGGGGGTCAAGAACCTGTTAAACCGTGCGTACCCACAAGCGGTGGGATACATCCCATCCAGCGGGCAACGCTACTACTCGATCAACGACCCTCGGACACTGTCGCTCAGTGTGCGGTATGACCTTTAACGCGCTGATTGTCAGGCAGGGTGCATCACTGCGCCCTGTGCGTTTCAACTGTTTAGCGCCCCATCACCCCGCGATCATAGCGAAAGACCTATAGCCGAAAACATGCAAATTCCACCGAAGGTGGCATATAGCCGCTCATCGGAGATTGGTTCAAAATGATTCAAAACAGTGCAATTCTTCAGCGTTACGACTGCCAGGGATGGCACACAATCCAAAAGCTGGAGTGCTGCAGTCCGATCCATGGCCGCTTGAAGTTTCTGCATGCCTGCATCGATCTCGAAATGAAGTTGGCGTTTTTTTGGGTGGTTCTTACCTTCCATGCTGCCAGGTACCAAGGAAGTACACATTTTTGAGGGACGTACGATTACGTTCCAGCCATGCAGGGGGCAGAGATGAATGATCTGAAGGACTTCGAGATTCACTATCAGTTTCACGGCGAGCCCCGGCACTTTTGCCACCAGGCTCCCTATCTGTGTGAAAGCGATGTGCTGCATTTTGCGACGCTGCATGCGGGCGTCGGCACCGTCAGCGGAGGCATTGCAGCCGGTCCCGTGCGTCTGGCGATCATTCAGGCCGAATGTCTGGGCGTGACGCAGGTGCACTGGAGAAGGACTTGAGGTGCGAAATTGCACTGCATTGGTACTGACCAGTCGTTTGCCTTGGATTTGACCAGGCGTTTGCATTGCACTTGACCACACTTGCACCGTGCAACGTTAGATACGCGTCACCTGGAAACGCTGTGCATCGTCTGGCGTTATTTTTGGATTAGAAATGATCCATCTGCCGTCGACTATCTAAAACAACGAGGTGGGCGGCATTACCTGTGGCGTGCCATTGATAAGCAAAGGGAAGGGTCGAGAAGCTCACCCGGTATACCATCGGCACCTACAATGGGCACCGTGTGCTCGATGCCGAGTCGCTGTCCGTTGAGATATTCCCCGAAGCCCAATACGATGTGTTCCTCTTTCACTCCCGTGCCGATCAGCGCAAAGCTATCGATCTTGCTATTGCCCTTTAACCGTTCTACGGATGCTCGCTGCTGTCTATCGCCCACGCCGAAGTCCGCAGCGAGCCGTTTCGGTGCCAAGCCGAAACTCAAAAAAATGATTCAGCTTTTTTGATAACTATTCGTTTTACGTCAGTGTCTGCGGGGTGCCTCATTTGGCCTCGTCGCAGAGGGAAAGCACTCGGATCAGCGTATGCGCGAACTTTGGGAAATCCCCTACATTATTTTTTTTATCCGTTTGCTAGCGTGAGCGAGTTTTAGGTTTTCTCCGGCTGCGTATGGCCAGAGAGCCTGTGTTGTCTTCTCTCTCAGCTTAAGGACAAGCGTATGTTCGCGCCGGCCAATGCTGCGCACTTCGCGTTACTGATTCCCTCTGTTCGCAACGACTTTAAGGTACTGGCCTTTCACGGCACTGAAGCCATCAGCAGTTTGTATG
>Ga0209888_1000016_pt1 | contig 141144 bp, 116 predicted proteins | sample OrgsoiDNA_201059_FD_185807 | JGI IMG/M metagenome (GOLD analysis project Ga0209888, IMG submission 185807) | Permafrost soil microbial communities from the Arctic, to analyse light accelerated degradation of dissolved organic matter (DOM) -... | ecosystem: Environmental > Terrestrial > Soil >...
GCGATGAATCGGACAAGTCCGGCATGCGCCTGGTCGTTGAGCTTCGCCGGGGCGTCAACCCGGACGTGACGATCAACCAGCTTTACAAACAAACGAATTTGCAGTCGATTTTCAGCGTCAACATGATCGCCCTGGTCAACGGCCAGCCGCAGCTGATCAATTTGAAGCAAGCGCTGGAAATCTTTTTGCGCTTTCGCCGGGAGATCGTTTATCGGCGCAGTTTGTATGAGCTGAAAAAGGCGCGCCATGAGGGCCACAAGCAAGAAGGCCTCGCAATCGCCATCTCCAACGTCGACGAAGTCGTTGAGCTCATCAAAAGCTCGAAGAACCAAGAAGAAGCCAAAGAGCGCCTCGGCGCGAAGCGCTGGAAAAGCGCATTGGTCGAGCAGATGCTGAAATCGTCTTCGGCCGGCCCGCGCGCGGCCATGCCGGAGGGCATGCCGGAGACCGTCGGCCTTTTTGATGACGGCTACGCGTTGAGCGCAGACCAAATCAACGACATCGTCAGCATGCGCCTGGGGCGGCTGACCGGCATGGAAATGGACAAAATATTCTCGGAATACAAGGGCGAAGTCGCCAAAATCGAGGACTTGACAGACATTTTGGCCACGCCAGCGCGCATCACGGCGATTTTGAAGGCAGAGCTTGAAGAGACGCAAAAAGCGTTCGGGGACCCGCGCCGCAGCGAAATCGTGTATGCCGCCAGCGCCATTGAGGACGAAGACCTAATCCCGCGCCAACAAATGGTCGCAACGCTTTCCGTGTCGGGCTACATCAAGGCGCAACCTTTGACGGAATTCGCGGCCCAGCGCCGAGGAGGCCGAGGCAGCCGGGCGACGGACTTGAAGGACGAAGACGCGCTCTCGCAAATTTTCTCCGCGCAATCGCACGACCAAATGCTCTGTTTCTCGAGCCGCGGCCGAGTGTATTCGGTGAAGGTTTACGCGTTGCCGGCTGGCAGCCGCGCTTCGCGAGGCCGACCGATCAACAACCTGTTCCCGTTGCAGCCCAAGGAGACCATCACGTCTTTGATGCCGATCTCCGGGTTCAGCGACGACAAGTCGGTGTTCATGATTTCTCGCGCCGGCATCTCCAAGCGCGTCACGCTCTCGCAATTCAAAAATCTGCGCCAATCAGGCCTGAACGCAATTGACCTGGACGAGGGCGACGAGCTCGCCTCCGCCGTCTTGACCGACGGCCAGAGCGAAATCCTGATCTTCACCTCCGAAGGCAAGGCTGCGCGACTGGATGAAGCGGCGATTCGCCAACTGTCCCGGACGGCTCGCGGAACCCGGGCGATCCGGATGCCGGAAGGCGTCAAGGTCCTGGCCGCGATCGCCAACGACGAAGTGAACCTGAGCGTCTTGACGGTCAGCCAGAAAGGCTTTGGCAAGCGCACGCCGGCCTCGACCTTCCGGAAAACCGGCCGCTTGGCGCAAGGCGTTCGCGCCATGAGCCTGAGCGAAGAGACGGGGCCCTTGATCGCGGTGGCCGCGATGCGCGAGGGCGAAGAAGCTCTGGCCATCACCAACGCGGGCGTCATGATCAGGGTTCGCGGCGAAGACATTCGGGCGGCATCGCGTTCGGCGCGAGGCGTGCGTGTGTTGAAGCTCGACAAGGGGCAATCGGTGGCAGCCGTCGCGGTCATCAGCCGCGAGGCGCTGGAGGAAGAGGCCGCCGCCGCGGCGCTGCGCTCGGAGCAAGAGGGCGAGGGCGCGGCAGAAGAGGGCATTGCGCTTGTCGGCGGCTTGTCCGAAGCGGCTCAAATCGCTCTGGACAGCGAGTTGGCCGCGGCCAACGCCGCCGACGAGCAAGCATCCGCAGGCTCGGAGTCCCTTGGCGATGAAGCCGCAGACGCCGAGCGCGACGAGGCGGATTGAGAGTGAGCCCCGGCTGTTGAGGAGGGTGGCTGATCCGGCGTGTCTTTGAATTGGCGCAAAAGCCGTCGGAGCATCGAGAAGAAAACAACAGAGCCGTCCTTTGGGGCGGCTCTGTTGTTTTCTTGCGCAAAAAGGCCTGTTCGCTTTCCCAGCGGCGGGGGGCGCCTGACCGGGAGCGACGGCCAAGCTGGCGCCGGCTGGTGGCCGTGTTATGGTTTGAAAACCCCCTTGGAGAGAAAGAATGAAAAAAACCAACGTTGAAATCGCTGGCGCCCAATCGACGCCCGCAAGCGAAAACGGCGCCGGTTCGCCGTCCATGCCGTCCAGGATTGAGCACTTGGAAGAGCTCGGAGGCGCGCTGGCCCCAAGCGAGGCGCCTCCGGAGCCGCGCGCGTCCAATGACGCGCCCTTTTCCCCCTTGCAGAGCCGCAAACACCAAATGTATCCGGTTTTGACGGAGGATGAAATTCTTCGCGTTTCCCATTTTGGCGAAACAAAAAAATGGCCCGCCGGGGCATTGTTGTTCGAGACGGGAAAACCCAGCCCAGGCATGTTCATTGTGCTCAATGGATCCGCGCGGATCACGCGCCGAGATGGATTGGGGCACGTGCATTGGGTGGTCGACGCGTTGCCCGGCCAATTCATGGCGGAAATCGCTCAATTATCCGGGCAGCCCGCGTTGGTGGACGGGCACGCCCTAGAAAACATTGAGTGCATCCTGATTCGGCCGGAGCGATTGCGCGCCTTGTTGGTCGCCGAGGCCGAATTGGGAGAACGCATCATGCGCTCCTTGATTTTGCGGCGAGTGGGCTTGATTGAAAAGGGATCGGGGCCTGTTTTGGTGGGAAAGGCCGATGACGCCCGCCTGCTGGAATTGCAAAGTTTTTTGACGCGCAACAATCACCCGCATCGCGTGATCAGCGCGAAAACCGATCCCGACGCCGTGGCTTTGTTGGAGCGGATCGCCCCCTCCAAAAATGATTTTCCCTTGGTTATTTGCCCCGACGGCGCCGTTTTGCGAAATCCGGACGAGAATCGGCTGGCGTCGCAATTGGGGTGGCTTCCCGATTTCGACGCCACAAGCGTCTATGACGTGGCGATTGTGGGCGCGGGCCCCGCTGGGCTGGCCACAGCCGTGTATGCGGCCTCCGAAGGGCTCTCCGTTGTGGTTTTCGACGCGCGCGCGCCGGGCGGCCAGGCCGGCGCCAGCGCGAGAATCGAGAATTATTTAGGCTTTCCCACCGGCATTTCAGGCCAAGCCCTGGCCGGAAGGGCATTCGCGCAAGCCCAAAAATTTGGCGCGCATTTCGCCATCCCCGTCAAAATAAAAGCGTTGCATTGCGAGTGCCAGCCCATTCAAATCGAGTTGGAAAATGGGCGCCGAGTGTCGTGCAATTCCGTGGTCATTGCATCGGGCGCGGCTTATCGGCGCCCAGAAATTCCGGGGCTGGAGAAAATAGAGGGCTCGGGCTGCTACTATTGGGCGTCGCCCGCGGAGGCCAAATTATGCCGGGGCGAAGAGGTGGCGCTGGTGGGCGGCGGCAATTCGGCGGGGCAAGCCGTGGTGTACTTGGCCTCGCATGCCGCTCGCGTGCATCTGGTTATTCGAGGAGCGAGCCTCGAGTCGAGCATGTCGCGGTATTTGATTGATCGGATCGCGAGCCTGCCCAACGTGACGGTTCACGCGCGCACGGCGATCGAATCCCTGGACACGGACGGGCGCGATTTGACGGCCGTGCATTGCCGATCGGGCCAAGGGGCGCTGGCCTTGCCCGTGCGGCATTTGTTTTTGTTCACCGGAGCCAATCCAAACACCGAGTGGCTGCGAGATTGCAATGTGGCGACCGACAGCAAGGGTTTCGTGCTCACCGGCGCGGCGGCGAAGGACGAATGCAAAAAAGGCGCTCCAACCCTGGAGACCAGCGTCGCCGGCGTGTTCGCCATCGGGGACGTGCGGGCCGCCTCCACCAAGCGGGTGGCCGCGGCTGTGGGAGAGGGCGCCGCCGTGGTCTCTCAAATTCATGGGCTTTTGGCGACGCGGCAAAGCAGGCTCGAAGAAATGACGCCCCAATCGACGGAGACCATGGCGAACGAAAACGGGAAGCCTTAAAAACCGACAAAAAGCAAAAAAAAAGCCCCCGAAAATAAGCAGAAGTGATATCTTTTGAAATCCTAAAAACACGATTTAAAAGGATTGTGCCATGAGAAAGATCAGCCCCGCTTTGCAAGGAGAGCTGGCGCAAGCGCGCAAAGCAGGCCGAATGGCCACAGCGTTGTTCACGTTCACGCCCGCCGCGCACGTGCGCTCGCCAGACCAGCTAAAAGCTTTGGCGACGCAAGCGATCGCCGGAGCCGAGCAACTGGCGGGGCACCGGGCAGGACCCTTTGTTTTGGCGCCGTTCGCCAATTGCTTTAGCTTGCAGGGGACGGCAGCCATGATTGAGGCGTTGGCCGCGCAACCGCAAATTTCGCAAGCGCGGGAAAGCGACGTGAAACCGACGCCGGCGCCGAGTCGGGGCATGGGCGGGTTGCGCTGAACGCGCCAACCAACCGGCCAAGCCGTGAGGGGGAAAGGCAACCCCGCTGGCGCTTTAATTGAGAATGCGCAGCGCGCTGCCCATTCCGCCCGCGAGAGACAAAGCGACTATGAAAGGACCCGTAAGGCGGACCAGCGGAGGTGCCTCAGTTAGAAAGCTTTTGCGGGCAAGGAACGCAAAGCGGAAAATTGAGAATGAACGGCATTGCGCTTGGCGACGGCTAGCCGTAGAGTAACGTATGCGGAGCCCGAAAGTCGCGGCGACGCGCTGTGCGCCAAAAGAGCGCATGATGGCATGAAAGGAAAATCGGGAGGCCCCTCAATGAATATTCGCATTTCCAGCACCCAATTCAACAGTCCCGTCAAGCGCCAACAATTCCAATTGGCGTTGACGTATGGTTTGGACAAGTGGTTCAAGCCCGGAACGGTTCAGTTTTCTTTCGCCCCCAACGGCCCGTCCGCGCTGTTCCAAGGCGTCCAAGCAGAAGAGAAAATTTTGAAAGAAGCGATGACGACGCAATTCAAAAACAGGCTGTCGTCACAATTCAGGCCCTTGAAGTTGGCGTATTTGTTTTGATTTTTGAGGCTAATCGGGGCGCCGCGGCCATGGGCCACCGGCTGCCGATTGAAGAAAAAGCCCGCTTGGCGGCGGGTTTCCCCCATGAGGGCCAACGCTCTCGGCCCGTTTCACAGTCGGTTGCTTTTCCTCGCGGACGAGGCCGGCGCAGGGCCTTCGGCCGCGCGAGCCTCCAAAGCCAGAAGCCGTTCGCGCAGCTGGCCAATTTGCGCGTTTTCAAGCATTTCCCTCATTTCACGCGCTTCGCAGGCAGCGATCGCCGCGTCCAGGCCATGCAAAGGCTCTTGGCTTGCGTTTTGGGCGGCGATCGCCCGTGCCCGCAAATCCACTTGGGCAACCGCCCAACGAGAAAGCCTATGTTCCTATCGTTCGCCAATGGCTTGCGCGGCGTGGGCGAACTCAAACAAGGAGCAACGCGTCAGCGGAGCGCCCCACTCAGGCCCGTTGCGTTTCATTTGCATATATCCCGCGGGCTCTGAGTCCTTGCGGGAAACGCCAAACAGGGCAAAAGCCTCGCCCCCGGCGAACACTTCGCTGGCGTTGTGCTCAATCCACGCGCCTGAAGCCATGTGGGGAAGAAATCGCGCGAAAGGATTGTCCAAAGCGCCTTCGCCGCGCCGGGGGAGCAATCCGTGTTTGCGCGCGATCTTGGCTCGCTCCGAAACAAACCACTCAATTTCTGCCGCGAATAATCGAGGTTGTGAAAGCGCGGATGCCCCAATGCGTCGAAGATTTCCAGGAATGAGGAGCCCGGGGCAATCAAGCCATATCCATCAACGCCGGAGCATCCCCCGCCCAAAAGGATTTCTCGATTTTCGCGGGTCCATCGAGCGCGAGAAAAATGCTGCGTCACCCTTTTTTCCGTCCATTTCATGACGCGCGCGCAAAAAGCGAGCAGGCGAGCCTTGTCTTCGCCGTCCGGCAAATTGTGGGCCTGCGTGAAAAAGGCGTCCACGCCATCTTTGCCCAGTCCAACCGGAGTCAGGGCGTGAAAGCCCGCCGGGCTGCGGAAGAAAAAAAGAGGCTCCGGAAGGGACGTGGAAAGAGCCTTGTTTTACCTCATTTCGCAATGAGAAAGAGCCGTGATTTTGACGAGCCAAAAAGAGAAAGGCCATCGAAAAATGAGGATTTCACCGCATCGCTTCGCGCGGCCAGCGGATGTCTTCGGCTGCCGCTGTTATCGATCGCTCACGGGCGCGGCGCGTTTTTCAACCGCTCCAAATCTTCCTTCTTCCAGGGCGCCAAAGGATTGTGCGGCCGGGGCTCCTCTTCGGGCGGGGAGCCTGCGGCGGACGAGTCCATTGCCGCAGACTCCGCGGCGGGGGCCTTGGTTGGCGGCTCAAAGGCGATGGATTCGCCCTGTTCCTGCGCCGCATCCTCCGCTTTGGGCTCTAGTTCAAAAAGATATCCAGACGACAGTGCGGAGGGCGAGGGAGGATTCAAGGCCAAGGGGTGAAAAGGAATCGGCGCGGAATACGTGGGGTGCGCTGGATGCCCCGGCGAGCTCGTCGGTTGCGCGAAGGCCATGGGCTGAGGAGCCGTTCCGCCCACGGCCTTGCCCATTTCCGCCAAAATCATCATTTGGCGGAGCTTGGAGCGCTCGGCCAGGCGTCGCTTGGTCCGCCGCGATCGCGCCGCGAACACCACGAACATGGCGAGCAGGCCGAAAAAGCCTAAAATCAACTCCATCACACTCCCCAAAAACCAAAATTGACTTGCGTTGAAAAACGACGCTTTTGGTTTCTCAGAAAGACGGGGCAAAAGCAAGCTTCAAGGCGCGCGGCGCAAGGCTGCGGCTGAACGGCGCAAAAACCAACAGAATGAGCCAAAGCCGGAGGCCCTCTGCTTCAAATGATCGCGCGGAGCCTCAGCAGCACGCGTCTTCGCGGGTTTTGTAGCTGAGGATGGGGCGCGTCTGGCACACCGCGCGGCCAGCTCCCGCGGCCTCCAAGGCGGCGATGACGGGCTCGATGTCTTTGTAGGCTTGCGGGGCTTCTTCGAAAAGAAGGTCCTTGTCGTCGCAAACCACAAAGGAGCCGGGAGCGGGCCTGCGCAATTGCTCTGGATTGAAGCGGTGAGACAGTCGATCCTTGCAGTCAGCCCGCGCCCACTTGCGGCCGGCCCCATGCGCCAAAGACCATCCGCTGGCCAAAAGCGGCGCGCGCGCCGAGGGCTCGAAAATAAAGCTGGGCGTGCCGCGCGAGCCCGCGATCGCCACCAAGCCTCTCTGGCTGCTCGCCGCGCCTTTGCGCGTCATCCAGGCGGAGCCGCCGGCCTCGCTTGCCAAAAGCCCTGGCAAAGCCGAGGCGTCAAAGCCACCCGGCGCTTGCTCAGCAAAAGCTCTGAGGGGCGACAAATCCTCCGTTGAAACCAAAATCTCTTCGGCGTAGTTGTGGCACACATCCAACACGAATTCGCCTTCCAACCCGATTTGATCCAAAAAACGGCGCGCGATGGCGGCCCTGTTTTCTTCGGCGAAGGCCAGGGCGACGGGCTGCGCACGAAGCCAAGCTTGCCCCGCTTCGGTTTCGGGCTCCAAGGATCGCGCGCCGCGAGCTTCCCAATGCGCGGATCCCACGGACTCGCCAAAAGAGCGGCTGCCCGAATGCACCAGCAACACCAGGTCCCCTTCTTGCAAGGGGGATCCTTCTTGCGGCTTTTCGCAAACGCCCAGCTCCGCGAAGTGATTGCCGCGGCCAATGGTGCCGAAGCCGCGAAAGTGCCACGACCAGTCCGAGCCGTCCAAGCCGCGTTTGGCCAACGCCTCCATGGCGTCTTCAATGCCCAGGGGCGCATCCAGTTTAAGCTTTTTTGCCCATTTCTCAGTCGCCGGACGCTTGCCCTTCGCGTTGGCCTTCCACACCGCGACGCCACAGCCAATGTCAGAGCCCACCAAATGCGGATACAGCTGCTCGCCCAAAAACGCCGCGCCCACGGGCATCCCCCGGCCCGGATGCAAATCCGGCAATCCGAAAGCGAACGCCATCCCCGGCAGCCGGCTGGCGACCTGGAGTTGGGCGATGGCCGCGCCTTCAAGCCAAAGGCCGGGCGCTTCGAGGGTTTTGTGCAGTGTGTTCATGGTCCAGCGATTGTGCCACATCCCCCGCGACGCGCGCAAGCGAAAATTTTCCTTTCCCGCCCAGCCTCACGCCGGTGTTTTGCGAAACGCGATGGCGAAGCGATTCCAGGCATTGATGGCGGCGATCAGCAAGGTCAAGTCGATCAGCTCCGTTTCGGAGAAAAATGGCTTCACCGCTTCCCAAACGATGTCGGGGACATGGCCCGTCGCGACAAGCGTCACGGCTTCGGTCCATTCGAAAGCGGCGCGCTCGCGGTCCGTGAAGAAGGGCGTTTCCCGCCAAACGCACACCGCTGCCAGGCGTCGATCCGTTTCGCCGCCCTTCCGAGCGTCCGTTGTGTGCATGTCCACGCAAAACGCGCATCCGTTGAGTTGGGAAGCGCGAAGCCGAACCAGCTCAGCCAAGGGCTTTTCGATGGAGGCTTTCGCGATTTGTTGCTCCACGCCCATGAGGGCTTTGACTGCGGCGGGATTGGCGGCATAAAAATCAAGGCGTTGCTGCATGATCATTCTCCAAAAAAATAAAAATGGGGGCACCGTCCTCAAAGTAGCGCGAAGAGCGGCTTCTTCCAATACCCAATGTTAAGCGTTTTAAGATGGCCGCGGGGCGGCGGGCGTTGTTTGCGCTTCGCGCCGGTCTATCCAGTCGATTCACAAATTCCAACGGATTTGCAAGCGTTGGACGCAGAAAATCGCTCCAAAAGCCAAAAGGCCGCTGGCCTCATTGATTCACAAAGAAATTTAAGGGATAATGAAGCCTGGCGGAAACGTGAAAAAGGTGGCCCAATGACCTTTTTAGCGCCAAAACCGCGTGATTTTTTGACGGTGGATTGACTATGAACTTGGCTATTTTTGGACTCCCTGGCGCAGGCAAAGGCACCTTGGCGGCTCTTTTGCGCGCTCAATTGGGCCTTCTGCCCATTTCCACGGGCGATCTGCTGCGGGCCGCGGGCAAGGAAGAGGGCCCGATGGGCGACGAGCTGCGCAAACTTCCCGTGGGGTCTTTCGCGCCGGATGAGCTGGTGCTGCGCGTGCTCATGGAGCGCGCTCGGCGACCCGATTGCGCGAATGGCATGATTTTGGATGGTTTCCCTCGCACGCTCGCGCAAGCGCGAGCGTTGCTGAACAGCAATGTGAAGCCGGACGCGTTCGTGTTTTTGCACGAGCAGGAGTCGCTGGTCATCGAGCGCGCTTTGGACCGGTTGTGGCATCCTGCCAGCGGCCGCGTGTATAATTTGAAGACCAAGCCGCCCGCCACGCCGGGACGCGACGACGAAACTGGGGAGCCCCTTGAGCGTCGCCGCGATGACCAACGAGAAATTTTGGAGCGTCGTTGCGGCGATTTCCGTGAGAAAACGCTGCCTGCGGCGTTGCATTGCGAGGAGTGGGCCAAACAAGAAGGCCGTTTGTTCTTGAACGCTCCCGCGGGCGCAAGCTTGGACGCGATTGTGGAGCGCCTGGCGCAAGCGCATGCCCAGTCCAAAGCGAAAAAGGGCGCGGCCGGAGCCACGGGAGCCGGGGAGCGCCTGGCCCAGCAGCGCCAGGGCGCAACGGGCTCGCATGGAGAAGGCGCGAGCGCCCAAGCCAGCGAAGAAGTTCTGCGGCGCGCTCGGCGCGCCCTGGGGCGATAGTCCGGCGATCCGCGGCTGCGCTTGGCATGGGGCTCTCACAAACGATCGACACGATCCGCCGTGTTTGAAAAAACCGCATTCTTTGCGGTTTTTTTCATTGAGCGCGCAGGGCAAGCCATGCTACAATCGCCGAACTATTTTCGCGGGAGGCCGCAATGAGCCGACACAAATACCCTCACACGCCACACCTGCCCTTCTCAAGGAGCCGGACGGGCGACGACAAAGTGCTGACTTCGGTTGCCCATTTTTTGGGCAAGCGCATTGTCGTGACCAAAAAAATGGACGGAGAAAACACCACGCTGCATCCGGATGGCTTTCACGCTCGGTCGCTCGACAGCCGCCACCATTCCTCGCGGGATTGGGTGGCGGCTTTCCGCGCGCAAATCGCCCATGGAATCCCCGCAGGCTGGCGCGTGTGCGGAGAGAACCTGTTCGCTCGGCATTCGATCGCCTATTCGGACTTGCCCAGCTACTTCATGGGGTTTTCGGTTTGGAACGAGGCCAACGTCTCTCTGGGGTGGAATGACTCGCTGGCTTTTTTTGCCCGATTGGGGATTGAGCCCGTCCCCGAGCTGCATCGGGGTGTTTTCAGCGAAAAACTCCTTCGCAAGCTGGCCCAAGAGTGGGACACGGAAAAAGACGAGGGATTTGTGGTGCGGCTCGAAGGCGCGATTCGATTTGAGGATTTTGGGCACTCCATGGCAAAATGGGTTCGCCCCAAGCATGTGCAAACGGACGAACACTGGATGCACAGGGCGATCGTGCCCAACGGGCTAAGGTAGGGACAGGCGATGAAAGGCTTGAATTTCACGGACTGGGAAGCTTTGGTTTCCCTTCCCGGCGCGACGCCCGACTGGGTTTGCTTGGGGCAAGCCTTCGAGGCTCTCAGCGCGTTGGACGACACTCCGCAAGACGCGCGCTACCACGCGGAGGGGGACGTGGGCACTCACAACCGAATGGTGCTGGAGCGGACCGTGAATGATTCCGCCTATGCCCAGTTGGCGGGGCCGCGGCGCGCCCTCGCGTTTTACGCCGCTTTGTTCCATGACATCGCGAAGCCTCCCACGACCGTTCACGAGCCCGATGGCTCAATCACCTCGCGGGGGCATTCGCGCTTGGGGGCGAAAATGGCTGCAGAGTGGGCCTGGCGAGCGGGCGCGCCGATCGAATGGCGCGAAAGTTTGCGCCGGCTCATCATCGCTCACCAAGAACCCTTCATGGCCATGAAGGACGGGGCGGAAGAGCGCATGCGCAAGCTCTCGCATGAAATGGATTTGCGATTGTTGGCTTTGCTCACGCGCTCGGACGGCGCGGGGCGGCTGACGAATCCGCCCTCGCTGCGCGATCAGGCGCTGAGCTCGGTGGAGTGGTTTGAGCTCGCGGCCAAGGAGGAAAATTGCTGGGGACAAGCGTGGCCCACCGCCGGCGCCAGAGAAACGCGCGAATGGGCGAAAAGGGGGCTTTCGGCGATTGATCCGCGTTGGCCGCAAGGCGGCCCGGGGGGCTTTCCAATCGTGGCGCTAAGCGGGCTGCCCGCGAGCGGAAAAAATGCATTTTGCGATCAGTTTTTTAAGGGTTGGCCCGTGGTCTCGTTTGACGCTGAACGAGAAAAAAGAGGCGCCAAACCCGGCTCCAAAGAGGCCGATCGCGCGGCTCACGCCGTGATTGAGAGCGCGCGCGAGCATTTGCGCGCGGGGCGCTCCTTTGTTTGGAACGCGACGCACTTGTCGCGCTTGGCGCGAAAAAGCGCGACTGAGCTGTGCGAAGGTTATGGGGCAAGAATGCACTGGATGAGCTTGGAGGCTCCGCTGGCGGAGCTTCTTCGCCGCAACAAAAATAGAGACAGCAGCTTGCCGCAAGCCAAGCTCGCGTCCATGGTGCGGCTGTGGGAGCCGCCAGAAACCCTAGAGGGCGATTTTGTCTCCTTTCATTCCGTGAACGGCCAGGAATCGGCGCCGGTTTTTCGCGCCTGGGAGGCCTTGCCCGATGGATCCGCGGAATCCGCCATTGACCGAGCGTGGCGCATGGCCGCGGACGCTCAGTCGTTGCCCGCGGGCACCAAGAAAACACTCCCGCGCAGGCCCAAAACGCTCTGATCGGCAAGCGCGCAGCACGGCGCAGAGGCCTCTTCGGGAGCATTTTCGCGCTTGTTTGGCCGGCGGCCCTTCATTTTTGGCAAACGACGCAAAAAAAACTGTTGCGGCCGCCGATGACTTTGTCGCGAATGGGGCTTTCGCATTGCGGGCAAGGAAGCCCCGCTTTCGCATACACCCGATGGGCGTCCTGGGCCTTGCCGCTTTGTCCATTCACATGGCGAAAGTCGCGCAGCGTCGAGCCGCCGTCCACGATGGCTTTGGCGAGCACCGCCTTGACCTGATGCGCCAGGCGATCGCAATCGGGACGGCTGAGCCTGCGCGCGGCTCGCCCAGGACGAATGCCGGCCAGAAACAACGCTTCGCTCGCGTAGATGTTGCCCACGCCGACCACCACTGTTTGGTCCATCAGGAGCGCCTTGACCGGCACGCGCCGATCGCGCAATTTCTCTCGCAAGTATTCGCCATTGAAATCGTCCTCCAGCGGCTCGGGGCCCAACTTGGCCAGCTCCGCCAAGTCGCGCTCGCGGCCAGCCTGCGCCCACAACACGCCGCCAAAACGCCGAGGATCGTTCAAGCGCAGCCAGTGGTTTTCAAAGCGAGCCTCAAAATGATCGTGCAAGCGCAAAGGGGAGCCCGGAGGGTCCAACCGCAACGCTCCGCTCATTCCAAGGTGAAAAATGAAACTGTTTTGGTCCAACCTCAAAAAAGCAAATTTTGCGCGTCGCCCCACCCCTTGGGCGAACTGGCCCGCGGCCTCCAAAGGAATGTCCGCTGACGGCGGCCACCGCAAGCGCAGCCCGCACGCTCCGGCGCTGAGGCATCGTTGCCCAATCAGGGGAGAAAGCCCTTGGGCGGTCAATTCGACTTCTGGCAATTCAGGCATGCGGCGTGGCTCCAAAATAAACGCGGGAAAGAGCTTTGCGGGCTCTCGGCGGCGTGGCGCGCGAGCGGAGCGCGTCCAGTCCGAAATGTTCGCCAGCCACCTCAGAGTGGGGGGCTGCGCTTCAAATTCAAGGCGCTGAATGCCCCGAAGCCCCCCAGGCAAGCCCGTCGACGCGATCCGCGCTCCATAAATTCCGTGGTCAGGGTTGCGGGGCGGCCGGCGGAGGGCCCTCTGGGCGACTCGGCCCAGAGGGCGCCAGGTCTTCTTTTGGGCTTTGCGGAATCATTCCGCCTTGCGGGCGCGCCGCCCCGTCAAGGGAGCGCGTGGCTTCTTCGACCCTGATTTGCGTGGCGCGAACAAACGCCGTCTGCAGGCACTGGTTGAGGGCGATCCGCTCGAAAAGCCCCGGCCGCGCCAGCAAAATTTTGTCCCTGACCGATTGCAGCACGCTCGGTGAATAGCGTTCCCACGATTGGGCCCTTTGACGATAAAAATCTTCGATCGAGCCCGGCCAGCCCGGCAACTCGAACAGCTCCGGGGCCGTTTCGCGAAGCGCCTCAATCGCCGCGGGCACGGCGTCACGGGCGCTTTGCGCGCTGTTGTCCGTCATCCGCGCCGCATACGCCTTCTGCTCTATGGGCGTGGCGGCTTCGCAAATGGCCATGGCCCACCCGGAAACCGGCTTGATCGTAGGCAATCCCTGAGCGTGCGAGGAGGAGGCCCAAACCGCCATCGCGACGCCCAGGACGGCGCGTTTCGCCGAATGCGCGAGTCGGGCATTGGCGGACAAACGACTTTTTCTTGCCCGAGCGAAAAGAGCGGGGCGTTGGGTTGTCATGAAGAGCGCTCGGAGTCGTCAGCCCTCAAAAACTCCGCGGCGAACGCCATGGCTTCTGGATCGCCAGAAAGCTCCGCATCCCCCATTTGCAGGCCAAGCGAGGCCGCAGGCTGTTCCTCGGCCTCCAAATCGTCAAAATGCGGGGTCAGCAATTGCCCTGTTTTGCCTTTGCGCGAACGCGGGCGCAGGGCGCGCGAAACGTCCTGGGCGTTGGAGTCGCCGCGCGGCGCGTCAATGGGCTCGCGACCCGCGAACTCTGGGCCAAAGCCAAGCTCCAAATCGGAGTTCGCGCGAGGTTCGGCCGCGGGCATTGCGTCAATCAAAGCCGCCAGGGCCCGCAAAGGGGCTCGGCCTTCCGTCTGTGGGCTAGGATCAGAAAAATAAGCATGCCACAAGCGACCATCCGGAAGCACTTCTTGAATCCACAATCGCGTTGAGGAGCGCAAAGGGAAAACGATCAGCTCAGGATTTGGGAATGGAAGAGTCCAGCGCAAAGAGCCGTCAGGCTCAAACACCAGGGCCCGGTCTTCCTGCGCGTCGCGCCGCCAATTCGCCTCTCCGAAAAAAGGCGCAAGCGCAGGCGCGGGCTCTTCGATCGCGGCCGCGAGAGCGTCTGCGCGGCGACGGCGCAAGCGAGTCCGCCAAAGCTCCTCGGCGGGATCTTCGGGCAAATGCACGCGCACGCGCCACAGCGAAGGGTCGATTGCCATCCAATCGGCGTCGACAGATGAAGACATAGACAGGCTCCTTGATCGGGCCGCAGTCTGTCAAAAAAAGAAGCGCTTGGCAAGGGGGCGGAAAATCCTTTTTTCCGTTTTTCAACGAATGGGGGCGCCACCCGAAAAGACAAAAAAGACGCCCAGAGAGCGTCTTTCCGCAAGAGGCCGGTGGCCGACCCGCTCGAAAGGGGGTCTGTGGCTCAAATGCGCTTGGGCGAGCGAGCGGTGAACGCCTCTTCGGCTTCTTTGCAGTCGGGAAAGCCGACGCCGAGAGCCGCGTCCTGCGCTTTTTGCTCCGCGCGCGTCGCTTGAATGACTTCGCGCAACGCGCTCGCCTCCATCATGGGCAACAGGCGTTCTTTGATCCGACCGGGAATCTCGATGCCGGACAGGGCGCTCCCGAGTTCTTTGGTGTAGCGATCGTTGTCCATGAATGCGTAAAATTCAGGGGTTTTAAGAGGCGAAACGCTCGGAAAGCCATTGTCATTGACCAGGCCCACATCCATGCGCGCAAGTGTCAAACAAGCTTTTTGCAACGCTTGCTGCTTGTAAAAACTCCCTTTTTGGCGGCCGCCGTTGAAGCGATCGCTCCATTCATAAATGTCCTGAAAAACCCAATTGGCCAGATCTTGCGCCTGTTCATTGGAGATCGACATCGCTTGCGCCAAAAAGTCGCGCGGAGACATCAAATTGGCTTCGCCGCACACGATTTGCGGAAAAACGAACGCTTCCTTCTCGCCGTGGCGAGCAAAGAATGGCGTGACCAATCGGATCGAGAGCACTTCGCCCGTGAGCGACTTCTCGAATTCAGGGGCCGTTGGCGGCGCGGAAAACGTCCACATCAAGTTGGCCGCGCTCAACAGAAGAAGGTGCAGGGGCATCGGCTCGCTGGGGCGCGACGCGTCATTAAAAGAGGGCATTTGCATTTTGGGCCGTTTCGACGAAATTGGCGGAGCGCGCCGTGCAAGCCACGCAATGCCTATAGAATAGCGCGAAAATGAGCGCGGAGCCAGCCTTGCGGGCTTGGACAAGCAAAAAAGGGCGAACGGTCAAGCGCTGGAAAAATGATGGCCGGGAGCCGAAAACAAAACAATGGAGCCGTTCCTATTGATTTTTTTCGAGGAACGCGAGACATTGCCGGGCCGCCTGCGCTCGCCAAAAGCAGGCAAGCCGGCCCACCATGAAGAGGACAGCATGCATCCAATCCCACCGCAGGACGGCGTCGCCGAATCCCTGCTGAAAACGCGGCTGATCCAGCCCGAAAAGAGCGCTCGCGGCGCTGAGGCCGCCCGAGCCCCGCAAGGAGAAACGAGCGTCGAACGGTCATCGGACGCCCTGCTGACGGGCCAAAAACCCGAAGAAAAAACGTTGACGGCGCTGAGCTGGAATTTGCACAAAGGGCGTTCGCCCTCGGGACGCCCCGCCTGGGAAAAAATGCTGGCTTGGGCCAACGCGCAGCCAGCCGATGCCTTCTTCTTGCAAGAGGCGCAAGCGAGCCAAGCGCCCTTGCAGGGATGGAGCCTGGCGCAAACCGCCAAATTTTTGCGAAAGCCTGGCATTTGGGGCGCCGCCGCTTACGAGGGCGACGGAGAGGCGGAAATCTGGAATTGCCAAGCCAGCTCCCTTGCCCAAACAAAAAAACTCAATGTGGCCTTGGGCACCAACGTCTTCAAAACCAAAACCCGGCATGGAAACGCCATTTTGAGCCATCAAGGGCTCTCAGACCCTCAACAATGGGACATTTCGGGGCATAAATTGGAAAAGCGGGGTCTTTTGGCCGTGCGTTTGCAATGGGGGGACGGGGTCAATCCCTGGTTGTTGTGCTCTCACTTGGCGTTGACGCGAGGCGCGCGCATTCGCCAGATGGAGTGGATTGCGCAATGGATCGAACAAAACACAGACGGGGCTCCGCTCATTCTCGCGGGCGACTTCAACGATTTTCGCGATGACGCGCCCGGCATTTTCAAGTCAGTGGGGCTTGATGAGGTGGCGGAGACCCTTTTGGGGCGAAAATTAAAAACATTTCCGTCTTTCGCGCCGGCTTTTGGCCTGGACCGAATGTTTTGCCGAGGATTCGAGCCTGTCGAATTGATCAAGGCGGGCCCCGAGGTCGCTTGGTTGTCAGATCATTTGCCCTACATCGCCCGCTTGCGCTTAAAAGCTAAATAAAAAATGTGGAGCAGGAGAGAAAACAAAAGACGTCCAGGGCGTCTTTTGCCGAAGCGACTAGCGCTCCGTCACATGCCAGGTCGAGAGGGGGCGGAATCAAGGTTTTGGTCCGCTTGCTCCAGCAACCGCGCTCGCGCAGCAGCCGAGGCGTTTGCTTGCGACAAGGCCACTGGCGCTGCCGGAGCGGGCGCCGCGACGGCTTGGCGGCGATTGGCCAGGCGCGCGCGTAACGCGCGAGCTTGCTCAGAACTCAGGCTCGGAGGGGCGACCAATTTTGCGCGCGGCAAAGCGGGCGCAGAAGCCAGCGACTTCGGCAACGCGTCATGCGCGGTCGGGTGGCCCACAGAGCCCGCGGCCGCGGCTGGCGACACGTTCGCGGCTGCCGGCGCAGAGGCCGCGATCGAAGAAGCCTTGGCGGACGTCCGCTCTTGGACTGCGGCCGGCGCGGGGGCGTCTTTTGCTGAGTTGGCGGGCGCAGCCGAAGCCGTTTTGGCCATCACGTTCGCAACAGGGACCACAACCTGGGCCGGCGCTCCGACGCCCGCCAACGTGGCTTGCGGGAGGGCGGAGCTCGTGGTCGCCTGCACGGAGGAAACGGGAGCGGCAAATTTCGCCTTGGCTTTGGCGCCCACTTTCTTGGTGAGCCCATAAGCCCGTTGAAAGGACGACAAGCCATTTTCGTTGGCATACAGCCCTTCGTGGCGCATGGGGTTTCCGATCGCGTCGCTGAGCGTGCCGGTCCAGGCGGCCCACAAGTAAGAGCCCAAACGATAATTTTTCTGCAATGGGGCGTCCGCGCTCATCCGGAAAGACGGCACCATCTCACCCATGGCCTCCAAATCATGTCCGTGCGCCAAAGCGGACGCAAGCTGGCTGAATTGCCCAATGTTGCTGTTGTAGGCCAAATAGGTCAAAGCGGTTTGCCGCTCGAGCGACATCGACGCGAAAGCTTTGGCGCCCGCCACATTTCGCGCGAGCTCCACATAATCGCTCTTGGTGATCATCAAAAGGCGCAACGCTTCCGATTGCGTGATTTCAACGCCTAAAACTTTTTTGCGATTGCCGCTGAGCATGTCGCTGATCTGCTCGCGGCTCATGCCCGCTTGCTCAAAATCCTGCGTGACGCGCGCTTTGCCATACACCGCCAAACGCATCGGAACGCAGTAGCCCATGCCAATATTGGCGCCCGCCACGTCATAATAAGATTTCGTGCGCAAGCGCTCAACCGTCACCGCGAGCGCCAAAAAAGGATCTTTCGGCAACAACGCCACGGCCAGCTCGTGCTCGCTCAGCGGATTGGCGTCGTCAATCGGAATCGGGAGCGCCAAAAGAGCCGGCGCCACAGGCTGCGGAATAACCGCTGAGCCATAACCCAGCGGAGCCAAAAGGTTTTTGTCGTGAGCCACGGCAGCGGGCGCTTTCGCGGTCGTCGCCGGCTGCGCTGCCGTCAACGCGCCCGCATGGCTCCACGCAGGGGGCGCTGATTTCGCAGTCGCGCCAGGGCCACCCGGCGTCGAATGATGAACAAAAGCCGCGGCGGCCAATGTCGCCACCAATGCCGCGGCGCCAATGGCCCAGCGCGCATGACGCCAAATCGAGCGTTGCTCCGGCGCGCGAGGGCCAGTGAACGCCGTTTGCAAGCCAGCGGATTGCGCCAGTCGCTTGGCCATCGCCAAACGAGCGGATGCCGCGGCCCCCCCCGCCTCGCGAGACGCGCCCGGCGCCGCCGACAAATCGCTCGACCCATGAGCGCTGGGCGTGGACGCCGGGGCTGTTTCTGCCGACGCGCGTCCAAGAGCCTGGCCAGCCAGACCCGCGAGACCCAAAAACGAGGCGTTCTTCGCGAACTCAATGGGCTGCAAGCCCCCCACGACCGGAATCGGCATCGACCGCTCAGCCAAGTCGGCGACCGTCACGGACTCAATGCGAGCAATCGATTCACCCGCCCCAACAATAACCGCTTGGGCTCCGTCGATGGTTTCAGGCACAAGCGAGAGGCTCGGCTCTCGCGAAGGCGGAGAGCCATCGGACGGCGAAACCGCCAACGCCTCCGTCTCCGAGCGCGCCCCTGCCGCGGATGCCTTCTCCGCTTGAAGGAGCTGTTCGGCGCCATTCGCCACAGACACCCGCGGTTGTTCGAGCGCCGAGCCGGAACTCTGCGCCGTTGTCGGCAAATCCTCGGCAAAATCAGAAACCAAAGCCTCCCCGCCGGAAGGCCGCGGCGTCAGCGGCGCGACGTTCGTGGAGGCAACCAAGGGGGCGGGCGAGCCTTCGGCCCGGGCCGCCGCTGCGCGATTGCGCGAGCGGCGAGCCTGTCCAGCTTGCAGCAACGCCAGCATGGCGGGGTCCGTGGGAAGCGCGGATGGCGCGGAAGAGATGATGTCGCTCATCGCGCCCCCCCGACATTCAATTTTCGAGCCGCCAGGCGCGGCGGCGAAACCGAGGACTCAATCGACTCGCCAAAGGACGAGCGCGGCATTGAGGCCAGCGCAGGCATCTCAAAAGCCGCCAACATTTCTCCGTTGTTCATGGGGCACAAGAAAAAGGATTGAGCTTGGTCGGCCAAATGGCGGGCTCGCGGCGAGAAAGGGCCGAATTCAATGGCTGGGCTTGGCTCACCCATGCCGAGCCCGTCAAATTGCGCCCTCACGCGCCCCTTGTTTTCGTCAAAAAAGAAATGCGCCAAAGGCTCCGAGCGCAACCAGGCGTCGATCTCCTGGCCAAAGCCCGCGCCGGGAGCGAAAACGTCGTCCAGCTCAAAGGTCCACAAGGCGCGGCCATTGTCACTGAGCGTGATTTCAAAGTTTTCAACAAAAGGCATGGGGATGTTCAGTTGGCGCAGACAGATTGCCCACCAGGTGGGGATGCCTCATTTTCGCTCCGAAAAAGCAGAAGCTCAAGCCCCAAGAGCCCCGTTGGGCGGGGGAGTGGCCGAATCAAAGCGATTGACGGCGCAAAAATGATTTTTAAAAAGGCGTCAAAAGCTGTTTTCACTCGACATTGAGCTTGCGGCGCGCCGCAAAAAATCCGCTCCACAGGGAGCGGAAAATGCCTGAGAAACACTCGCAAAAGAATTCTCAGGCCAAGGGAATCCGCGGCTTGGCGGCGGAACGCTCAATCAGCTGGGCCGCGAAGCCTCGCCGCTGCGACCGAGCCAGCGTTAGGCCCCGCGCGCCGAGCGCGCGTTTGAGATTCAACCGGCGGCCGGGCAGGGGAGGCGTTGCGCGCCGAAACGGCAGGAGGCCAAGCGCCCGAGGGGCCGTTTCCGCTGCCGTTGCCCGCGAATGCCGAAATCGAGAGGGAAAGCATGGCGACGCCGAACAAAGACGATATCAAAAGGTGTTTCATAAAAACTCCATAAAAGAATAAAAGAACAATGCCAAGAGATTGCGGCAAAAACTCCCGAAAAATCAGAGCCAGCGCTTGAGCGCTGGCGCCAATCAATGCTTGCTTTCCATCTTGCCGATGGCCTCAAGCGAGCCATCCGCTTGCGCCTGCTTCAATTCAGCCCGAACCTGAGCTCGTGTCCGACCTTGATGGTGGTCAAAATCAGCCACCGGATAAGGCGTGGCAGACCCGCCGCCAGGAGACGCGAACACCGGCGCGGAGAGGAAAGCGGTTGCTGCGATAACGACTGCGTATACGGTTCGGGCGAAGTGCATGCAAAATCCCAACAAGATGGCGAAAGGCGAGTTCGAGAAGGCGAGGCGTTTGGTTCAAGAAAATCAGTGTAAACCCTGAGCGCAAAAGATAAAGAGCGCAAACGCAAATTCTTTGTTTCATTTGTCGGCATAATCGCGCACGGCCGGCTGGCGGGCGGTTTGATTTTTTCGCTCCATCCAAACCCCAAGCGACAAAAAGACAGCCCGCGCGAAGTCGGGCTGAAAACGAATAAATCGAAAGCAAAAAGAACGGAAAAAGAACCCCGCGGCGAGCGCGGGTTTTCGGTCACATGCGCATGCGCGGAGGTTTGCTCGCGCTCGCGGAATCCCCTTCTTGCCCAGCGCTCGACGCCGGGGCGGGCGCTAGATTCGGGGCGGCCTTCGGGAGCGCCGCGGAGCCCAGCGATTGTGGCGCCGGGGTCTCGGGAGCCATGCCTGAATGGGTCGGATGAGCCGCCGCGGCGTGAATCATCGACAACAGATCGTAGCAGCCTTCCGCTTGCGCCAAAGCCAGCTTGACATCCGTGGCTTTGACCCCCGTCGATTTCAATTCTTTTTGAGCGTATTCAAACCACAAGTTCATCCGATCTCGCTGAGGCAACGGGGCGCCCGCGTCAATGAGGGCTTGGGCGATTTCGGCGTCTCCGCGCAGAATGGCGGCTTCGACCAATGGGCTTTTGCGAAGGTTTTCGGGGATTTTGACGGCATTGATGCGAAAGTCTTCATTGGCGCGCAGCATCACGTCGCCCAGCTCCATGGGAGCTGCCCAGTCCATTTTGGTGTTTGTGGCGCTAATTTGCGCCAAAATTTGCTGCAAGGCGCGGCCATTGTCCGCGCGAACAGACGCCAAAAGGCAGCCCCGCACTTCGGCTGCGTTGATGCGGGAGGCCTTGAACCCTTTGTCGATGAAGAAGGAAATCATGCCCGGGCCGCGGAAGCGAGCGATCGCGTCGCGAGCGAAGCTCAGGGGCCACTGCGTGTCTTGGACAAAAGCCCCCAATCGCTTGATTTGGTTCAACTGCAAATCGAAAAAGAAGTTTTCGATGAAGTTAAGGGCTCGGCGAGCGTCCAATTGCGGGTTGATGCGGTCAAACAAGCCATTGTTTTTGCTTTTGAACGCCACTTCCCAGTGCTTCGACGAGAACGCGATGGCTTCGTCAGCTGGAAAGAAAAAGCGCGTCGCGGCGTCATTGCGCGCGTCCGCGATCGCCGCGAAGCCGGCGAAAGCGACTCGACGGCGCTCGACGGCGGGGGCCGGATACTTGGACAAAATGACATCGGCGGCCTCCATCATGCCGCGCTTGATCGTGCGAGCCCAAAAAGACGCCTGTGCGACGGCTGCTGGCGAGCGCGCCGGAGCGGGATCTTGGGTCCACCATGCAGCGGGCAGCGCGTCCACCAAGCGATACAGCTTGTCTTCCTCGCCGCGGCTGACAAAACGCTCCATTCCTTTCCAGATAAATTCTGGAGAAGTTTGGGCCAAGGACAAAAATTGTTGCAAATCGAGCGATGCCATTGAAGAGTCCTGTGAGACAAATGGGCGAAAAAGAATTTCCTTCCATTATTTTAGCGCGATTTGCGCGTTTGCCAACCCGCGGGGAAGCAAGCGCCCCATATGAGGGGAAAATCGGACACGAGGAGGGCCTTTTTTCCGAAAAGCCTTGTTTAGCTCCTTTCCCCCGAAAAAATCCCTTTTTTTAAAAATGAAAAAGAGTTAAAACCCCCCATGGACGACTTGCCAACGCTTAAAAAAAGCGAGATGTTGCCTTTTTCGCTCGGGCTTTTAGCGCCCGAAAAAGGGGCGTGAGGTGGGCAAAAAAACACAATTGAAAAACATCGGGCACTCGCGGGGGGCGCGCTGGGCCGCTGTGGGTTTTTGCGCGATCGCGGCCTTGCCGGCCGCTGCCGCGGGGCAAAATGGCCCCAGCGATTCGTTGGGAATGGGGCAGATGGTGACGGCCAATCCGGATCTCGTGCGGCAATTGTTCCAAATGTTCGGCGATTGGCCAGTCGACACGCCAGAAGCGCGCGCGGCGTGGGCAAAGCCATTGGATTTCCCCAGCGGGGCGCAAGGACGCGCAAAACCGAATCGCCTCGCCGCGCACAAGGGGCCAAAAAGCCGCACTCTCGAGGCCCAAACCGGGCGGCCGCGCCGGACGGAGCCTGCGCGCAGCGCGAGCCAAATGGCTCCGGCGCTTGTCGACGGCGCGAGAAACAAGCCGGCGGACGCGCCTCCTCCGCCCGCGGTGTCGGGGAATCCGAATCCGGAACGTGACGGCGAAGGGATCGAGCACGGCTTGCCCGCGCCCAAAACGCCTTATTGAGGCCAACAACGGGGACTGGGCTTCGCCAATTCTGATGAAGCCAGAGTCTGCGAAACGCTCGCCGAGGCGGGCAACAAAGGAAAAAGTCGTTAATTTGCCCCTCTCCCCTTGCTTCCAACAACGAATCTGAGTAAAAGAAGGGCTCTGCGCAATCGCTCCATGGGGGGGCGCCCGCAATTTTAGTGAAGAACACAAGCAATGGCCAAAACATTTCCGTTTCCCGAAGCGTCGCTTTACGGCATCATCAAAAAAGCGAGCTACTCGCTGCAACCGACTGAGCGCGCTCCCCTTCTTAAGGCTCTGGAATCGAAAACCAAGCCCAATCCGCTCATTCAGAAAGCCAAGACTCTCGTGATTTGCGTGATGTCGGCCAAAGAAAGCGATGACGAGACTTTCGAGCAAGATTTGTCGCAAGGCATCGACGGCATGAAGCCGAGCACCGCCGAGCACCTGTTGTTTGACGGCCTTTTGGGCGCTAAATTGTCGATGGCTCTCGATGTCGCGAAAAAGGGCGTGCCCCAAGAGCGGCTGAGCGCAATTCGCTCGCGTTTGCATGACGCTTACGCCCGAGCTGACGAGGAGCGAAAAGCGGCGCGGTTGCAAAAGGCGCAAGCGATGGCGGATTCGGCTCGGTAATCCAATTCAAGCGTTCTCGAAAGCTGAGCGTAGGCTTCGGGGAGCGGTGAAAAAAAAACGAAAAAAGATTTTTCAAAAAAGACGCCAACCTGGCGTCTTTTTTGTTATCATCGGGTCTGATTCGACAAACGGAAGGCTCTCGCGGAAGCCCGCGAAACAAGGCCATGACGGCAATTTGCGGGAAAAATTGAAAATTATGCTTGCTCTGCAAGCAATATTGACTTAGATTTGTTTTGTCCATATCAAAAAGCCGCAAAGAACTGCGCGCTTGCGCGAAGCTTTCAGGCTTGGCCAAAAACTTTGGGGCGAAAAATTCGCTCGAAAAGCTTTTGGCCTCACTCTCACACTACCTTTTTCGACCACACATCCTATGAAAGTCGCCTCCTCCGCCATTTCCGTTCGCTCCCAATTCCCCGACCTGTTTGAGCGAGCGCTCGACGAGGCTCCGGGCGACAAAAAAGCAGCCTCTGGCAAGCCAGAGGATGAAGCCGCGACATGGCTTTGGAATTGGATTTGGAAACCAAGCACCACGGTGCGCCTGCCGCGCTCGTGGGCCGCTTTGGCCAAAACGGACCCGAAAACCCACACGGTGATGGGGGCCAAAAACGGCTATGCGACTTTGGGGATTGAAGCGCGGCGGAATGGAAAAAAAATCTGGGCCGTGGACAATTTGAAACTGGAAAAGGCGCCCGAAGAAATCTGGCGCGAGCTCAATCGCCGCGCGAACCCGGCCTTGGCCGCTTCGCGTTGGTCCGGGCTGACGGTCGATTTATGGCAGCCGGAGCATCAGCGGCATCCCGGCCTGGCTGAGCATGCTCTGATTGGCGCGTTCGAAGTCGACGGCGCGCGCCACTATTTGTTGTCGGACCGACCCGATCCGCTGAGTTCCTCGATGTGGAGCGTTTTCACGCTGGACCCGGAAACAAAAAGCGCTTGGCCGCAAATGCGGGTGTTCGACCGCGACGCCCAGCGCGCGTTCTGGCTAGCCCGCAATCAACAAACATTCACCTGGATGGGCGCCAACGCCCTGCGCGTGGCGGATGCTCAGACGCTGGCGGGCCTTCAAGGCGTGAAGGCGTTCAGCTGGAAGCTGGATCCGTCGATGGCAACCCCCCCCATTCCGGAAATCGCCCGTCGCTTCAAGTTGGGCGAAGAAGTGATCGAGGCTGAGCGTCGCTCGCTCAACACTCGCGAAAAAGCCCTCTTGGGCCAAAAGCAGGCCCAAAGCGCGAAAACGACAAAGGCCGCCGCGCCTCGGGAAGAAAGCGCTGTCCGCGCCTGATCCAGCTTGTGGGGGTCCGTCGAGGGCTTGGCGAAAGCCCACAAGCGATTGATGGCAGCCGCGACCGCAAGAATGAAAAAACCCGCCTAAAGCGGGTTTTTTTCATGGAGGCCTTTTTCATGGAGGCCAATGGGATAAAAACCCACCGCCGTCAATCCAAGTTGGGGAATTTCATCGCGTCGTGGCCCAAGATGCCCTCCCATTGGCGCAGCGTGTCCATTTCGCTTTTCCAATCGGGGCGAAGCTTGCCCAATTGTTTCCAAAAGGCAGGCGAATGATCCATATGCCACGCATGAGCCAACTCGTGGCAAATCACATGGTCCTGGCAGACAACGGGCATCTGAATCAAATCAAATCGGAGCTTGATGCGGCTGCGTGAATCGCGCTGGCCCCAAAAAGCCTGCGAATCCGCAAGCAAAAAAGGCGGCGGCGGCAAGCCTGCTTCGATGGCCAATTCGCGCAATCGGTCGCTCAGGCGTGCTTGCGCCAAGCGTTTCAAGGCCAGGTTGGCTTGCGAGCGAGCAAGGCCTTCGCTGGCGCAAGCGCTTTTGGGCAGGCGCAACGGTGTGCCCGGGCCGGACCATTGAACCGCGCGGACGGGCTCCACGACCAGCTTTTCTTGTTGGCCGTCGATCCAAATCCAGCCATGCTCCTCGGCGTGCGGAAGCGCCTCAATGCCTTCTGGCTTTTTTCGATTGTCCCGAGTCCAGGCTCGCAAAGCAAGCCATTTTTCCTGCTCGTTCAAGAATTGAAGAATGGCTTTTGGGTCCGACCCCGACGGCAACTCGAGGACAAATCCGGCGCCTTTTTGAACCAAGCGAAAACGCGTTGGCGCGCCCGCGGAAAAATCCATTTTTCCCAACCAAGGGCGATCGGAGACCCATTGATGGATCGCTTGGGCGCCCACCGAGGATTTGGCTTCGGACTGCGGCTCACGGGAAAGGCGGGACATGGGGCGAGGACTCAAAAAAAACGGTGGGCATAAAAGGGCGGCGCGCGCCATCCAGGGATCGATTTTAGTCGTGGCGGCCCATAAAAACAAGAGCGCGGCTTTTCTCGATCGCCATCGCGGCTGTTTAAGCATGGGGGGCGGCGATTGTGAAACAAGGGGCGCCTATCCGGTTTTTCGCATAGCCTCCGTTTGGCCGACCAGCGGCTCGCGCAAAACCCACATTCCGTGCGTTGAAGGGGCGCTTTGGACGCTTAAACGCGCAGGCTCTCGCGACCCGCTGCGTCAGAGGCGCCGGCGCGCCGCGCGCGACATGTCGTCCGAGGCGTTTTCGGACGCTGGAGAGGGCAGAGCGGCCCGGAGGGAGCGCGCTTCGCTTTGAGCGCGTTTCCAGTCTATCCATTCCCCGATGCAAGCGTGAAAAGCCGATCGCGTTCGCAACTCGGCCGAAAGCGGCGGCGGGAGCGCCTCAAGGAGCTCGCCGGCGTCCAACAGCGCCTCTAGGCATTTCACGGTTGCGGGCGCTTGCTCAGGCGCTCCCCCGCTTCGCGAGCACGCGCGAGCCAGCGTTGAGTCTTGGTTGAATTGGGCGGCTCGCTCAAAAATTTCGCGCGCGGGCAACGCCGAGAGAAAGAAGCGAAGAGCGGCGAGATTGCCTGACGCCGCGGCTCCCGACAAAGACAGTGTCGCTTGATTCACTGAGAAGGAGTCTTGGGCGTTGAAAGCGGCGGCGTCCAGCGCGATTTGCGCCAAAACGAAGAATCCCAAAGAAGCCATGCATTGGGCAACGTTCCAGGCGTCGTTTTCGGCATGCGGGAATCGGGCGCCTGCGTTGATCAGCGTGCGGGCGAACGCTGCGGTTTTCGCTTCTTTTTTTGGAGACTCCGGGGCATTGGCCACGCCAAAGAACAAATCGAGCAAGGGGTTGGTCAAGCGCTTGCCGCTCGCGCAGCAAATGTTCAGGCGAGCGCCCTCGCGCAAAAGCAAGTTGGCGCAATCGAGCGAGTTTTTTTCGCAAGCGTGATGAAAAAGGGATTTAGCGCGTTTGGCTTGGCTTCGGGCCAGGGGCTGAAAATGATTGGCCGCGATGCGAGCGAAAATGTCGTGAGCGCCCATGCCTTCGGACCCGCCCTCCAAGGCCAATTCCGGAGCCAACGCCAAACAGCCGTCGAGCGCGTCGACATTGCGAGAAGCGATGGCTCCCCAAGCGCGGCCAAAAAGGCCATTGGCCGTTGGGCCGTCGTCGTTCAAAGCCGAAATATCGAGCATGTCGGAATCCGCGGAGAGGGGGCTAGCCAAGCAGGGCTTTTGGGGCGGCCACTGCAATAGGCGCTCGGAGCGCCCTGGATGAATTGTCCCACCGAAACGATTTTTGGGCAAATAAAAAAGCGTTTTTCGAGTGAGCGCGCTTTCCGTCGAAGGGTAAACGACAAAAAAAAGATCGATTCCCGAGAAAAAGACGACAAACGGCCAAAAAAGTGCGATAAACTATCAAATCCTTGTTGGCAAAAGGGTTTCGCCCAGCCACAATGAGTTTACAAGACAGAAAAGGACGATAAAGCAAGAAAAGTGGGCGGCTTGGATCTCCAAGCGACCAATGGTTTTCGTCTTCTTTCACAGGTTTCGCGAAAAAGAAACCGCCACCGGAGGGCAAGCTGTGTCTTCATGGAATCCGAGCGTTCTCACGCCAAAAAAGGATGTCAACGACAGGCCGATGGCCCAAGGAGGAGAGTCGGCCGTCGATCCCTCGGCCCGCGTCTCCACCGGTGGAAAATGGCGCACGGAGTATGCCAATGGCGTTCCGGACAGCGCGCTGAGCGGCGCGGATGCAAAAAAAAGACTGGGTGAGCTGTTGGGCGTCAAGCGCGCCTCCAAAAACAAAAAAACCGCGAAGCCGGTGAAAAAAGCGGAAACTGGATTGTCCGGCGTGGGCTCTGCGTTGGGCCCCGTGGCGGATGGCGCTTACGCTTTGGCGTGCATGAGCGGGACGGCCGCGCAAGCCATCAAAGCGTTGGATGAGGGCGCGCAGTCCTGGCAGCCGTTGAGCCCCCAGAATCGGTCCGCGGAATTGTTCGCGATGTCGCGCGGCGAGTCGATGGCGCCGGTTTTGCAGGCGGCAGGGCCGGCCCCCGCGGAGTGGTTGCAAAAAAATTCTGGGTTGGCTTTGGAGCTCGCATGCGCTTCAAAAAGCTTGACCATCCTCAAAATGCTGGTCGCGTCCGGGGCGCGATTGGATGCCCCGAACGCCCAAGGAAAAACAGCGCTGGAGACCGCGCTCGCCAAACGATGGGACAATGGCGCTTTGGCTTTGTTGGCCGCGGGCGCTCGCATGGAGCCCGCCAATCAGCCGCCCGCGCTAAGCGCGGCAGAGTTGCTCGCGAAATGGAAAGACGCGCTGGGACGTCCGATCGGGGCCGAAACGCCTTTTCTGACCGCGGAGTTCGAGCGCCGAGCGTTGATGGGCATCGTGGATGGCGTCGACGCCTTCGTTTTGGCGCGCAAAGGCTTATGGGATTATTCGGAGCCCGAATTTCAAGCCGCTCGCGAAACCGCTTTGGGCGATGGCACCGATTCTCTGCTGCCCGGCATCGACTGGGCCAACCAGCCCGAGCCTGGAGAAATGGCTCGACGGCTGCGTTATGCGCGAGATAGGGAAAAAGAGGCCGCCAAACCCAAACGCGTCGCCAAGAGAATGTGAGCAAGTCGCCGGATCGAAAAAGGACCGCAACAGCCGGTCCTTTTTCGTTGGCCCCTTGCGCTCGCCGCCCCCCCTGCGTCAGCTTGGCTCGGAGGGCGCCGAAGGGGGCGCAATCGGACTTTTCGGCGAGGGCGCCAGAGAAGCCGCGCTGGCCTTGTTGGCCAACACCACGAAGAAACGCGCGCCTGAGCGCCAGGCCAGAACCGGGGCGGGCTGATCTCCAAAAGCCGCCATTTCGGATTGCAGGGTCGCCAGGCTTGAAACCGGTTGGTCGCCCACCCTCAAAATCGCGTCGCCGGACATCAAACCCGCTTCGCTGGCCACTCCGCTCACCTGATTCACCAAAAGCCCCGTCTTCGCGCCGGTCTTCGCGGCTTCGTCCGGCGTGAGCGCTCGCGCCAGCAAGCCCAGTGAATCCGCGGAGGCTGAGGCCATGACCATTTCTGTTTTTTCATCCGCTGGCGGCTGTGAAACCGCCGCGTCAATCGTCAAGGGCTGGCCGTCCCGAATGACCGACAACGACACATGGCCGCCCGGAGGCGCTGAGCTCACTCGACGCAAAAAGTCGTAGGACCCGTCCAGGGCTTGGCCGTCGACGCCAAGAACCACGTCGCCCTCTTTCAAGCCCGCTCTTTTTGCGGCCCCGTTGGGCTGCACACGCGTGATGATGGCCCCTTTTTTGCCTGGTTGCTTGAAAGCGGAAGCCAAGGACGGCGTGAGCTCTTGCATGCTCACTCCAATTCGCGAACGGCCAAAGGGCTCTCCGTCCTGGATCGCTTTGGCCGCCTTCAGCGCCCAGTCAATTGGAATGGCGAAGCTTATGCCTTGAAATCCGCCGCTGCGCGAGTAGATTTGGGAGTTGACGCCAATGACTTCCCCGCAAAGATTGACCAAAGGGCCGCCCGAATTGCCTGGGTTGACCGGCACATCCGTTTGGAAAAAAGGAGCGCGAGACCCCGCGAGGTCGCGTTTGGTCGCCGAGATGATGCCGCTGGTCACGCTGCTTTCAAAACCAAAGGGCGCTCCGATCGCCAAGGCCCAATCACCCACCCTGACGGCGTCCGGATCTCCCAACGCCAGAGCCTTCAACCCCGTGGCGTCAATTTTCGCCAAAGCGATGTCGAGCTTGGAGTTCGCGCCCAAAACGCGCGCGATGAATTGACGGCCGTCAACCAGCGTCACGCGAAGCGTTTGGGCGTCTTTGACAACATGCTCATTGGTCAAAATCAAGCCGTCTGAGCTGATCAAAAATCCGCTGCCAATCGCCACGCGCTGGCCGCCTGCGCGGGCGGGCGCTAAAATTCGCGTGATGGCGGCTTGGATTTGGTCCGGGGTCTGCGGAAGAGCCCCTTTGGAGACGACCGTGGCATTGGTGTCTGAGTGGGGCAAAGGGCTCGGTTGTTTGTCGGGCGCCGCGTCTTGCGCCGCGCCGGAGCCGTCGGGGACCGCTTGCGCTTGCGCATCCGGCGCAATCGGGTCGGGCGACGAGCCCTCGTCCGAAATGAGCGTGCCGGCGGCCGCCGGATTCGCGTTCAAGCGGGCCCGCCCGTCCGGAGCAAGCCAGTCAGCCGGGGCGGTCGAGCCGGAATCGCCTTTCAGCGAACGAGCGGGCGCGAGGGCCTGGCTCAGCATGGAGCTCTGATTTTGCAAACTCACGACCGCGGGCCCCACTTTGGCGGCGATGGACGCAAAATCGGGCGCTCGATTGTCAGCCGTCCGGCAGACGCCAGCCGCATGGGCCGAAAAGGCAAACGCTTGGGCGAGGAGGAGAACCAAAGGGGCCAGACGCAAAGAGTTCACAAAAGCCTCGCAGCGAGTCAAAAATAGAGCCAAACGCCGCGAAAAGGCGGCGAAAGGACGGCGTGCACCCAATGTAGGGGCTCAGCTCCGACGCGACAAGCCCTTGAGGGCGCCGACTGTCGCGCTCGTTCGAACCGGCGAACGGTCTGCTTCTGGCTTGCCAGACGGCGAAAGGCCTTCTAAAATCCGCGGAAACCCAGATAACGGCAGGCGGCGATTGGCAAAACGCCCCGGCTGGCCAGAGTCAAAAAAACATAGAAAATCAGCGCAAAAAATCAATTTGAGCGCGTCGCAGGAGAGAAAATGGATAATGCAAAACCCAGCGCTGGAATGAGTCTCAAGGACGTGTTGGCGGCCCGCAAGGCTGCGCGTGGACAAGAGAGCAGCGTTGCAGCTCCTGCCGATTCATCCGAATCGGGCTTCCCGGAGCGACGCGAGCCGTCGTTGGGCGGATCCTTTTCGCCGATGCCCCTGCCTTCTGCGCCTTCAGATGGCGAGTCGCTTGGACAAAAATTGCGCGACGCGAATTTCAACCCGTCCCAAGGGCAGCCCTCGTTGTTTGAAGACCATGAAAGGTCCGCGCCGCGCGGTTTGCCGCAAGATCCGTTCGCTCGCGATGACCGGCAGACTGAACCGAGCTTTATCGCTCGAGATTTGATGGAGCTCAATCCTGTGGGCGCTCGCGCTGCGACGCCGCTAAGCGCGCGACTCCAGTCGAGCGCCAACGAAGACGCCAGCGCCCCGTGGAGCGCGGGCGCTGCTCAAAAAAGCGGCGCGCAACGATTGAGCGCGTCCGCAAAAACGTTGCACAGCGCAGCGGAGCACTTGGCGGAAAGCCCCGCGGCTGCCGGGGGGCCCGCATTGGCGGGCAAGCCGCGCGCGAGCCGCTTGAAACCCTTGCGCGCGACGCAAGAGCTTGCGGGCACGGCTGTCAACACCCATAAGCCTATATCTTTGGAGGCCGGCGGCTTGGCGGGCTTGAAAGGGGAAAATGGATGGCCCAAAGAAATGGAGTTGTTTGCGAAGGCTGAATTGCCAACCATCAAAATCCCCTCCTTCAGCGATGAGGAAAATCCAGCCCGGCGCCGATTTTTGAACCGCATGTTGCGCTTTGCGACTCATGAAGGCCGTGAAGACATCGCGGAGGCTTGCGTAAAATTGGGCGCTCCGGCCAGTGGGGAGTCCGAGCGCGACGACGGCAGCAGCCTGATGGGCGAAGTCGCGAGCCTGGGCAGCGCGGGGGCGGTCAATTTGTTGCTCAAATTGGGCGCCGATCCGAACGAGTTGTCGGGAGAAAAAGGGCTTTCGCCCTTGATGTGGGCCGCATTCAGCCCGCAGCCGCTGGACACCGCGCGAGCCTTGATCGCTCATGGGGCGGACGTGAACACCCGAAGCGCGCAGGGCAAGACCGCATTGATTCAAGCGCTGGAGGCGCAAAACAAAATTTACGCCTCCTTCCTGTTGCAAAAAGGCGCCAGCGCCGCCGTCATCGACCACGAAGGGCAGTCCGCCTTGGCGTTGGCGTGCGCGTTGGGCGCCGACTCCGAAGAATTGACGATGGAGATTTTGGCGTCGGGAGTGCCCGTCGACGAAGGCGTGTTTGAGGGGCGCAGGCCCATCGAATGGGCCATTGCTCGCGGAGAAAAAGCGGTGGTGATCAAGTTGCTGGAATTGGGCGTGGACTCGAGCATTCCGGCCCGTGACGGAAGCACGTTGGTTGAGTGGGCCAAGGAGCGTTCGCAAGAGGAAATTTCAGGCTTGCTCGCCCAGACCTGAAAGACTGGCGGCTTTTGAGGATCGAGTGCGCGCTCCGGCATCGGGCGCCGCACGAACCGCTTGGGTGAGCGCAGAGCGCGCCGGCGCGCCAAGCGCGTGGCTCCCAAAAACGCGAGCCGCGAAAAAAGCCCCATGAGAATGGGGCTTTTTCCAAGAGGGGCTCTCCAAATCACATGCGCATGCCCGGAGCGCGGCTTTGCGCCGGCTCTTGGGGTTGGGCTTGCTGCTGCTTCAATTGCAGAAGGCCCACGGTGAGCTGGACATAATCGAGCGAGGCCGGCGCTTGCATTTCTTTGGCCTTTTCGATCATCGGCTTCTTCTTGCCGGTGATGCCGCCAGGAAGGGTCGCCACGATCGTCGCGAGGTTGGCCGCCAAGAAGTCTTGCGAGGGGTGGTCCCACACTTGGCCCGGCTGAACCTTGCCTGCCTCAATCAGGCGTTGGAGCGATTGGCTCACGTCAAAATCGCTGGCTTTGGCTTTTCCGTGCTTGGCGACGATGCCCTTGACGGTCAATTGCGCGCCCGCTTGGGCTTCCGAAAGGACAATCTCGTCGACCATTTGATCACGCGCTTCGCGTTCAGCCGCAGGCACATTGCGGAAGTCGCGCGTGCCGCCGGCTGCCGCCTTTTGCTCCGCTTGCTGTTTGGCCGTGAAAAATTCCTTGAACTGGGCCATCATGCCTTGCCGGCCGAAGGCGTAGATCATTTCCGGCAGCAAATTCAGGCACGTGATCACGTCGCCTTCGGCGCGGTGAGCCTGGCCCTTTTCGACGCCAAAATACTCGGCGACGGCGGTGAGCGTGCCTTTGCCGTTTTCCGTGATTTTCGACTCCGCCCACACTTCGCGCAGGTCGAGCATGTCGATGGCGGGCGGCCCGCTCAGTTCATAGCGGTCGCACTCTTGAAGGAGAGCCGGAATGTCGAAGCTGCGGATGTTGAAGCCGCACAAAACGGCGTCGCCCAAATACATGCCAAATTCTGGCAAAAGGGTTGCGAAGTTCGGCTCAGACGCGACCATTTCTTGAGTGATGCCGGTGATGCGCGAAGCGTCCGGGCTGATCGGATTTTCCGGGTTGACCAAATGGCTGTAATGCGACACTTCGCCCGTGGGCTCAATGCGCGTCAGAAAAATTTCGGTCACGCCGAAATTTTCGCTGCTGCGGATATGGGTGGTGGTTTCCAAGTCAAAAACGACAAGGGGACGGCCGAGCTCTGCGACAAAGCGCAAAACATTCGAGTTCAATGGTTGCATGGGGAAATCCTCAGAAATTCAGAAAAAGCCGCAGTCATGGGTGGCGGTGCAGACATTATCGCGCTTTTTCTCAGACTTTCAAAGCGCAAAGAAACATCCGTCGCCTCCAAGGCTCGGAAACAACAAATCGGCGACAAACGGCGCCCAATTCGACGGTTTTGGCTTTCGTTTGGAGCGAGGCGGGCAAAATGCCCTCCGCAAAAAAAAGCGACCCCGGAGAGTCGCCGAACAAAACGAAGCCGGGGAGCGCGATCAATGATTTCGGGGAAGCCAAAAAGTCTTGCGCCAAAAAGCGATCTTTCGGACCCAGGCCGGAGTCTTTGCCTGGCGCCGAGCCGATTGCGCAAGCCCGGACAAAGAGCGAGCCGTCCGATGCGCGCCGGCTTGCTCCGCTCGCTCCAGCGCGAGCAGCGGCGCGTTGGGCTGACGCACGCCAGCCCAGCGGGAGAGCAAATCCGCGGCTTCAGGAAGGTCTTGGCTCGCGGCCCACAGCGCGGCTTGCAAAAGGGCGTCTTGGGCGGAGCGATCCAGAGGCGTGACTTGCTTGGCGGCGTTGCGCAGCGGCGTGAGCCAGCCCAGGGCGCAGGCGGATAGCGCCAACCGCGCCCACGCCTGGGGATCCACGCGAGACGCGAGCATGTCCAAGCGGCTCGCCAAGTGCGAATGCATCAAGGCTTGCGGAGCCAAAGCCAAAAGGCTGGCGCAAAACCCAGGAACGGCGATCGTGGCTTGCGCGGCCGCGGGGTCAGACGCCAACGCTTCCATGGCAGTGAGAGACACTGAGAGCTCTTCGACGCTGAACGCCGCGTCGCGTTGCTGGCGAACCAAGCCGCCGGGCAAGCACTCAAGGCTCAGCGCCGACCACAAAGAATCCACTTCGACGCGAAGCCTTTCTGTGCCCGCCAAACGAGCTTGGTGGCGAGCCAAGGCCAGCGCGGCGGCCAACTGCGCCCCGACCGGCGCTCCAGGCATGCGGGCTTTGAGCCCCGAAAGCGAGCCCGGCGGGCAGCTCGCAAGCAATTGAGGGGGGGCGGGGGCGGCGCTCTGGGTGGAGTTCGATTGCGAGCCCGCGGTTTGCGTGAGAGCTGCGCGCCAAGAGAAAATTTGCGCCCCTTGGCGCGAGCGCAACGCCCACTCCAAAGCGTCTCGCGGCGATTCGCCCAAGCGCAAGGCTTCCGCTTCCGCGGCGAAGGGGCCGAGCAGCTCTCCCCATTGGCCTTCATGTTGTTGCAGTCCCGAAACGGCTCGCCAACGCAGAGCGAGCATGTCTTCGCGCCAAGAGAGAGCCATCGCCAAAGCGCTGCCGGCTTCGGCTCCATGGGCGCGCGCCTTGGGGGGCTCCGGAACGAGGAGCGGCGGAGCGCTGCGCAATTGTTTGGCTGACAAGGGCGCCGCGGGCACCGCTTGGCGAAGCCAATCGAACAGCGCGTTGAAGTCGCTTCGGCGATTTTCTTGAGCCAATTGGGCGACCAGAGTGCGGCCCGCGCCTTCGATCCAACGCAGGGCTTGCTCGTCTAAAAGGCGTTCGCCCGACAAGGACGACAGGCGCGCGCGCGCCCAATCGTGCGCCTGGGAAAAAGATTGCTCAATTTGAGCGTCCGCGAAAGACTCGGCGCTCAAAGCGCGGTCGGACGCTCCGGGAAGGGGGATTTCTGCGCCCGAAGGCGTCAATCCATTGAGCATGGAGGGGGTTTCCAAAGAATGGGCCATATCCGCGGATTCAACGGGAAGGCGTTGTTGAGAGGTCGTTTTCATGAAATTGCTTTTGTTGTTCGGCGCGCAAAAAAAGAAAAGCCGATCGCGCGAGAACGGCTTTTGGGGCAGGATGGCTCAGAGCTTCCGGGCGTCTTCCTGGATTTGGCTTTCGATGCGCTTCGCGCGCTCTTTTTGCAGCGGCAAAAGATCCGCGGTCCACGGCGGGTTGGCGGCCAAAGCGTCCAGGGCGGGGCCTGGGCGCAGGCGCGCGATCATGAGTTTCGCGCCATAAACGCCCGCTTGCGTTGGGTGAGCGCTCTGCCAGAGCGCGACATCAAGCTCATTGGCGGCTTGGGCGGGGGCTTCAACGCGCCGGACATAGACCCAACCGCCATTGGGCGTGGGAGCGTAAACAGACGGCAAGGCGCGCCGGCAACCCCAGGCGCTCACCCAATTGGAGCAATAATGCGCCATGGCGGCGTCAAATTGGGCGTTCGCTCCAATTTCGTTGTCAAATCCATCGCGCGCGGCCGCAGTCAAGGCGGGAACGAGCGCTTCATGCGTGGCCAACGCTTGCGGATCGGCCGGCAAAACGCTCAACAACAACATGGCGGGAGCCATGGATTTCGGGTTGGCGACTGTGGCGAACGGCGCGAAACACTCCGTGAACGCGGAAATGTCGGAGCTGGCCTCCGCGCCTTCGCCATGCGAGCTTTTTGCTTTGCAATCGTGGAAGAGGCCCAAAGCCTTGGTTAGCAACGCCCGCTGCGGCGCGCTCGCCGCGTCCAACTCGAGCCCTGCGCGCTGGGCATGCGTGAATCCATTGTAAGCCACGCCCACAAAGGACGCCGCGACAAGCGCGGTCGCCGCGAAACCCGCGCCGAAAATATAGCGTTTTCTCATAAAAGCCTCAAAAAGTCAGTGCCAAAACCCGAATTGCCCGCTGGAGAGTCGGGCGTTCTGCAAATGGCAGAAGTTTTACATCAAAAGAAGCGGGTTTGCAAATAAAAATCCCTTTTTTTTGTCGAATTTGGGGGCGGCGCCTAGCAAAAGCCTCTTCACGCCGGGCTGGCGCGGCGCGCGGGCTTGTGCCAAAATGAAGAGGCGCGCGAATCGAAGGGGCTTGCGTTCTATTATGCGTGGAGAAATTGACAGGCGGATTTTTTTTTGTTGGGCGCTGTCGTTTTTCCGTTCGATTTTTGACCAACTGATGATTGGGGGTTTTCCTTGCCTTTGACGACCCAACAAATTGGCGTGCTGCTTCGCCTGCCTGAATTGGCGCGCGCAGATGAACGCGCGTTGTTGGCAAAAATGGCTTTTGAAGAGCAGTGGGCGCACGATCGGCTGGGGGGGATTGCCCAGGGCGATGCGTCTCGCTCCGCCGATGGCGCGTTGATCGAGCAAGCATTTTGGCTGGGCGCTCGCTGCGCCCAAGGCGACGAGTTTGCGCAAAAAGAGGCTTTCGGCCCCCGGGGCGCCTTGTCCCTTGCCGCGGCTCGTCGGCATTGCTCGGGGGAAAACGATCTATTTTCCCCGGACGGCCCGCAGGCTGATTTTGTCGCCGCGCTGGACGAGGAATGGGTTGGTTCTGCGGAAAATCAGGAGGACGGCGAATGGATTGAAGTGCGAAAACCCAAATCGAGCCAAAAAGCGTTGAGCGAAACCGATCAAAAACTGCGAGAAAAAAGATTGCGAGAGGAGCTTGCCCATGTGTTTTCACGAGGCTTCATGGCCGCGTGCCAAGATGCAATCGACCGCCCTGATTGGTTTATGGGGCGCAGTGCCCAACGGTTGGAAAAAACCGCGAAAAAATGGCTCGCGATGGGAGGGTGGCGTGGATTGGCGAATCTCAAAACGCATTGCCTGGAGTGGGCGTTGACGCTGGCTGTGGCATGCGACGCGCCAGAGTTGGGGATTCTGGCTTTGGAGTCAGGAGCCGACGCGAATGGGCAATGGGCTTATCGAGCCTCGTTTGAGCGGCGAAGCAGCACGCGATCGATGGCGGACATTGCGGTGAGCCGAGCGATTGAGCGCGAGTTTCTCGGTTTGGATCCTGCGCCCGCGTGGAAAATGGCCGCGGCGTTGGCTGCTCGCGGACACGGCGCGTCAATGCCCAACGCCATTGGGTTGCGCGTGGCGTTGGCGCAGCGGTTGGGACAATCAGCCAAGGACTGGGAGGCGGAGAGCGCGCCCCGTCACGGCTTGCCTGGGGTCATTCTGCAAGGCCTGGCGGAAAAAACGCGTCGAGTGGGCGAGTGCCTGGCGGCTTTTGAGGCCGCGGACCAAAGCGCAAGCGCTTTTTTTGATCGATTCGAAGCCGAGATCGGCCGCGGGCCAAGCTCGTTAAAATCGCCCGCGTCCAATCCCCCTGGAAAAATCGAGCAACGGGAGGCTTTTGAGGCGGTTTTTGACGGCGCGTTGGAATGCGAGATCACGCCCGTCGCGGTGGCGCTGCGCGCCTGCGCGGATTTGGATGCCCGGCGGGTCGACTCGGCGCTGGCGAAGCTCGCGAAAAATTGGGCCGACAAAACGCACAAAGCCTATCCTGCGCCCCGGCGAGACGGCCCTGTGGGCGAAGAAGACCCCGAGCTCGCGGCATTGACAAAAAAACAATTGGAAAATTGCTCGCGGCTCGCATGCGCGTTGATTGGGGCGAAATGGTTGTCCGAGAGCATGTTGCGCGACGGCGTCGAGAGGGCGGTTCCCGCATACATGGAGGAGCAAAGAGCGGCGGTCTTTGAAAAAATGCAAAAACAAATGGCGCGAGAAGACGCCCGCGCGCTGCAAAGCGCTCTTCAAGAGGGCCGCGCCGCGCGCGAGGACCCGGTCGCGGATTCTCCGGCAAAACGCCTGGGGCGCCGCCGGCTTTGACCCCGCGCCCTGGTGAGAAAAAGAGGCTTCGGCGGCAACAAAACAACAACAAAAAAGACGACGAAGAGAGTGGAAACCATTGATTAAAAAGGCTTTTTAGGCGATAATGGGTTTCCTTCCCTCACACCGCCAAGAGGACCTGATGAGCCAAGAGTTTGCGCAAGGAATGAACGTGGATTCCCCGGACGACGCCATGCAGTTGATCAGCGATTGGCTCAGCGCGAAAGATGAGTCGGTGGTCACGCGCGCGCTGGCGCAACGCCCGGATCTGATCGAGGGGTTGACGAGGGCTTTGGGGGCGGCGAAAAAACGCCAAGCAGAGGCGCTGGCCGTCGAAAAAGCCGCCGAAGAGGCCGGAGAGGCGGTGGCCGCCGGAGGCATTCAAGACGCAGCCATTTGGAACAAGCTGAAAAAGCTCGTGGAGTCGCCTTTCAACGAGCAAAACCGAAAGGTTTTTGATGAGCTGGCCGACCAAGGCATTGATTGGTTTTGGGCGCCGGAAAAGGCTCCGACGATCATGTTGGCGGCGTTGAACTATTTGGCCCGAAAAGACCGCGTGGCGATCGATTGGCCGGTGCACGTGATTGGCCGCTCAAAAGCCGTCAACGCGGCGGAGTGGGCGGCATTGCACGAATTGATGGCCGCGCGGGGCGCTTACTCCTTGGACAGCTCAAAACTGGGCGTTTTCTTGCAGGCCGTTTTGTGCGGAAAAGTGGAATGGGCGGACATGGAAAAAGAAACGGGATGCAGCGCGCTGTCGCTCGCGATGGATTTGCTCGACAATCACCATTGTGAGCGTCGTTTCCTCGCGACTCGGCTGGCCGCGCAAAACGGAGCGAGTTTCCAAAGCTTCAAAGAGGACATCGACCGTCGCGCGGCAAAGGCCAAAATCCAGAATTTGCCTTATGAGTTCTGGCAGCGCGCGATGACCGCCCGTTGCGAACCCGCCGACCAAGAGGATCGAGTCGCCCTTGTGGCGACATTGATTGGGCTCAAAGAAGTCAAAAGCGGATGGGCGTCCAAGCCTGCGGGCATCGTGGAGAAGGCCCCGTCGGCGCTTCACTCCGTCGGGCCGGCGCGCGCTTACTTGACGCTGTGCTGCGCGCAGAATGTCGTCAAGGATTGGGCGCATCACGCCTCCATTTTTGATGCCCTGTGCAAAACGGAAGACCGCGAGTTGGCGTTGCCTCGGCTGGACCGCTGGGGCATGACGCGATTGCGCTGGGCCAATGAGATTGCGACGGCCCAAATGCCCGAGCACAAGGGCGAAGTGACGGCGTTGATGGCCGTGGCGCTGAAACATGGGGACGAGCCGCAAAGCATCGCTGGCGCAGACCCGGTGGCATGGGCGAAAACGGACGCCGCGAAAAAGTTGATCGCCAGCGCGTTGGAGCGCCAAGAGCTCGCGCAAATCACGCGATTTTCCTCGATGGACGAAAAAACCGACGCGTCGGCCGAGGGGGCCGCCAGCGCGCGTCGCTCAACGCGGGCAACCAACAGGCTGTGAGGAGCCCGAGCCGCGCGCTGGTTTGCGCGAGGCTTGGCCGCCCCAGGCCGTCGGGCGAGAGCCTAAACGCCCAACGCCTGAGTTTTGGCTTGACAGCCCGCGCCGGGGCCTGCATCCTACAGGCCGCCGCTTTTCGGCGCGATCAAATGGCCTGAAAGGCCATTGGCGCTTTGTTGCGGGCAGAGGCTCTGAATGCGGTCTTTTTTCTCTCGTGGGCTCGATTGGTTGGCAGACGCGGCGCGCCGGGTCTCGGCGGGCCGCGCTCACGCGGCGTCCGCGCGCTCCAAAGGGCGCGCGCCGGACACGGCTCGCGGGACTCAGTGGAATCCGCGTCACTTTGATTTTGAGCCAACGGTTCGGGTGGGGGGGCGAACTCGCGCCCCGGATTTCGAGAAAGAGACGCAGACGCAGCCGGTTCTGCGAGAAGCCAATTCTGCGGAGCGCGCCGCGCCCGCGCAGACCCCGCGCGCGCCCTTGCGCCATCCGGCGTCCCAACAGGCCGCCACCGAGGGCGCCGCGACGCAAGAGCGCCAGGCAGCGTTCCCATCGGACCCATCGCGCGAGCCCGCGGCCGAGCTTGCGCAAAAAAACGAAAGCGCCACGGTGGCCCAGGTCGCGAAAAGAAGCGCCAATGAAGCCCGGATTGCGACGCAAAACAAGGCCTTGGAGTGGGCTGAAAAGCGGTGGGGACGCCTTCTGGACGTCCTTCGCTTCGAGCCACTGAATCTGCCCGAGCGCTGGCAAGCCGCCCAAAAAGAAGGATTGAGCGAGCCTGAGCGCCGGTTGGCCCCGAAAAACGCCAAAAAATTTCTGGACGGGCTGCTCATCGCCCGTCGTTGGGAAATGCTGGACGCCCTGTGGTCGCAGCTTGAGCGAACGGCGTTTCGCGCGCATTTGCAGTCCAAAGCGCCGTCTCTGGCCCGTTGGGCCGCGGGCCAAATCGAAGAAAGCGATTTGCTGCCCACAAAAAATCCAGACCTCATTGATTGGGCGCGCCAAAAAGGCGCGTTTGAGCCTGATCGGCTTCGCCCGAGCCACGTGGCGGACGCCTTGTCGGCCGGGGACGTGAAACGAGCCAGGGAAGCGATCGACGACTCCGGAAGCCGCGCGCTAAGGGCTCCCGACGCGGCCCAAATTCTTGCGGCGATGGCGCGAAAAAAAGAATTGGGCGGCATGCCTGCGCTGGGCGAGGGAGAGCTGAGCGCGCTGTGGGAGGTTTTGGGGGGCGCTCAAGGAGAGGGCCTCGCGAGCCTCGCTGGGCTCCCGCCCTCCGAATTGGCTTGGGCGCTGGCGAAGCTTTTGGATGCAATGGAAGAAACCGAAGCGGTCGAGCTCGCGATTTTGGAGCAAACCGCCAAAATCAACTCCAAGCGGGCTCGCGAAATCATCGGGCGCGTCCTCGCGGCCCAGGCCGCGTCCCAAGAGCGCGTGGGGCTGCTTCGCGGGGCGATCGATCGAGCGCCGGCCCTCATGGGCGTGTCTCGCGCGCAGGCAATGGATTCGAGAACGCCGGCCGTGGTGGCTCGCGTGGGCGGCATGCGGGCTCGCGCGGAGCGCGGCGAAGGCGTTTCGCTGAGCGAAGCCGCTGCCTTGTCGGGCTCCAAGCAAGCCGCCTTGGCGTTAGAGTCCATGGGAGCGAAAGCCCCAGACCCCAAAGCCCTCAAAGAGTTGACCCAATCGGCTTCCAAAGACATTCGCCGGCAAGTGGTTCGCTCGCAGCTCGCGGAGGACCAGGCGAAAGCCTGGCGCCAAACGCTCACGGAATGGAAATCAGGCGTTTTAGGCGCCACCACCGTCACCGACTTGGAAAATCGCGCTCGCGAAAAATTTGAGCAAGCCCGAAAGCAAAAAGCCTCACCCAGTCGCCCCCCCAAAGCCTGAGCGGCCGCAATTTGGGGCTTGCTTCTTCGTCGTTTGCCGTGCACAATGGAGCAAAACAGGCGTTGAAATAGAAATCGCCCCGTTGTTTCCCCTTATTTCCCCCTTTGAAGGAGCTGGCGATGAGCATTTGGCATAAGCCGGACGGCATGCGCGACATGCGCGAGTGGATCGGTCCGTCACGGCCCATGGCGGACGCGAGCCTTGAACAATTAGGCCGCGAGCGCCGTGAAAAGCATGCGAAAGACCCGGCCATGGCCAAGATTTGGAACAGCGCGCTGGCGGACGCGGCGCTCGCCGGAGACGCCGCTTTTGCGCGCGTGATGCTGCAAGGAGGCGCCGATCCCTTTTGGGTGTCGCCCGAAGGGCGCAGCGCGTTTGAGGCTTGCTGGGAGATCAATTCGCCCATGGTGGCCGAAGAAATGTGCCGATTTGGCCCCTATCCGGCGGCCATCGCTCCGGACGTCCTCGAGCGCGCCGCGCGCGTCGCGCCCTTCGTGGCCCAAGAATTGGCGCGTTGGGGGGCGAAACCCACTCCGCGTGCGCTGCTCAACGCCGTGGAGGTTGGAGCGAGCGAGCTGGTCGACGACCTCCTGAGCCACGGCGCGGACGCTGCTCAAGCAGCGCAGCTGGCCCGCGAAGACACCAAAGCGGCAGGAGCCGCCCTGAGCGAATCCATCCAAAAAGCCCTGGCCCGCTGGGAGTCTAAAACCCTTGGCGAGAACACGGCGTCCCTCGCGCCCGCCAAACCCAAAAGCCGCCGGCCGGGGCTTTGAGCGGGAACGCCACCGCAGCCCATGGAAAAAAAAAAGACGCCAGCCTGGCGTCTTTTTTATTGAAATGCGTTTTTTCAAGGCCAATCGCGCGAGCAAAAGCGGCCTCGGCGATTCAGAAAAAATAGTGAAAATTCGCTTTTTTTCATTTCTTCGGCGTACAATACGGAAATCGAGAGAAAAAGCGCCTCGCGACGCTCGGCGCCCATTCTCCTAACGCGAGGCATTCAAGGAAAAACCATGAGCCAAGACACAAGCCAAGAGAAACCGTTTTCAATTTTAATCTCCGGGGGCGCGGTCGCCGCGAAACTTGACGCCGTGAAGACCATCACCAATCGATTCCGCGGCGGATTGATGAGCGAGTTGGCCGATCGAGTGATGGAAATGGCGCCCAAAGGCTCCACAGTCGCTTATCTCACGGCAAAAAACCAAGCTCTTCCCAAAGACCCACGCGTGTCAATCTTGCTGCACGACGGATTTGAGGACTATTTCAAACAAATTCCTGAACTCGCGACGCAATTCGACTCGATGGCGCTCGGAGCCGCGGTGGTCAATTTGGTGCCCGCGCAGCCATGGGCAGGAAAATTTCCTTCGCATCATTACGAAGAGGGCGAAATCATCCAAATTCCCTTCAAGCTCGCTCCGCGGGCCATCAACGAAGCGAAAAAAGCCAATCCCAAGCTCACTCTGTTCGGATTCAAGCTTCTCGCGGGCGTTCCCGAAGACGAACTGATTGACGCGGCCTGGAAGGTTTTGTTGAGCTCAAAAGCACAATGCGTCTTCGCAAACGACTCGACCAATCCTTCGCGCAAGCTCGCTTTGATGCGCGAGGGCGGCGTTGTGGAAGCCGACATGGCCGGCACCGCGCGCCTGATGGTCTCGTTGAGCCAGGACAGCCACTATCAAACGCGCATGGCGCCGGATGAGGTGCCAACGCCCAACGAAACATTTTGGGCCGCGCTGAAAAATGGACATCACCGGGCCAAGGCTGGGCCTGACGGCTTGCTTTTCGGAACCGTCGCGGCACGCGCCCCGCAAGGGGGTTTTTGGTGCACGGGGCGCGGGAAAAAAGAGCTTGAGGAAATCGCTTTTGTCGCTTCGGTGGATCACTCGCGGCTCACCGTGACGTCTTTCGGCGGCAAGAAAGCCAGCTTGAACGCTCCCTTGTTGGACGAGATTTTGGCTCGAAACCCAGAAGCTGCCGCCGTGGCCCACTGGCATGACTACCCCGCTGGCCTGACGATGTTGCCGTATGCGCCGGCCGGCACTGTGCGCGACTCGCAACGCGATTTGCCAAGCGGGGATTTTTCCATCGAGGCCCACGGCAGCTTCGAGCTTCTGGACGCGCAGGGGCTTCCGTTGCGCAGAGCCTGAAAAGCCGTTGGACATTGAAAAGCGCCCCGTCGAGCGTGTTTTGGCAACGCGGGGCCGCCAGGACCAAAATCAAAAAGAGGCCCAATCCATGAGCAAGGGAGAAAAATTGCCTGCAAAGGCAGCCCAGGAGCTGTTGGCTGGATGGCGCGACGAGCCCTATCCGCCAGGGGCTCAATACGCCGATTTATATGCCAATTATGATCCGGCGTTCGGGCAAGAGAGCGACGAGTCGAGCCAACGATTGCTTGATTTGTGCGGACCGCTGGCTGGGGTGCCGTTGCTCGACATCGGCGCCGGAATGGGAGGGCTAAGCCTTCTTGCGGCGCGGCGCGGCGCGCGGCCTTTGGCGTTGGACCAGGAAGCCGAGATGCTGCAAAAAGACGCCTTGCGCGCCGCCGGCGTTCCGTGGTCCATTCAAAGCATCGCGGACTTTTGCCGCGATTGGCCCGCGGGCTCGTTTGGGGCCGCATGCGCTCGGCAAAGCGCGAATTATTTCGCGAAAACCCTGGACTGGGGGCTCTTCGCAGGCCTTCTTTCTGCGCGCGGGGTGTTTGCGTTCAACACGTTCGAAATGGCTCAGGATTCGCCCGAGTTCGCGGCGCGGCGATGGGTGGGGGCAGACGGCGTCGAGCGCGTCGACGCGCGCCAAGTGAGGGACGGCCGAGTGTGGCATGCGCAAAAAGCCGGAGACGCCGTTCATTACACGGCGTTTGACGCATTGTCGCCCGAAGAGTTCGAGGCCCTGTTGTCGCCTTTTTTCGAGTGCTCGCGCGAGCGCGTGGGCGCTTCGTGGTATTGGCGAGCCGCCAAAAAATAGAGCGTCGCCAAGCGCCCTCGCAATCGCCCGTCGCGCGAACCCGCCCGCGCTTGGCGAGCAGGCTGCGGCAATGAAAAAAGCCCGTCGGCAGACGGGCTTTTCATGAGCGCGCAGGGACCCGCCTAGTCTCGATTGCTCAAATAGCCAAAAATGCGGAGCAGAGCCATGAACAAATTCAAAATGTCCAGGTAAAGAGACACCGCGGCCATGATGGGATTCGTTTCCCCGCCGTTCCAAATGCGCCACAAATCAAACAACAAATAGCCGCAAAAAAGAATCGCCGTGATGCCCGCGATGGTCAGCTGAAAAGCCGCCGAGTGCCAGAATAGGCCAATCACGCTCATCAAAATGACCACAATGAGCCCCGCGAACAAAAAGCTGCCCAAGAACGAAAAATTGCGCTTCGTCGTGGAGGCATAAGCCATCAAGCTGAAAAAAGCCACTGCCGTCGTCCCCAGAGCCGACGCCACCACTTGCGGCCCGTTGGGGGCGGCGAGATAAAAGCCAATGGTGGGGCCAATGCTCAGGCCTTCGACCGCGGCGAACAAAAAGAGCAACGGGAGAGCGAAGGCCGATTCGCGCGCGAACATGAGGATGATCAAAAGAACCAATCCGCCAATCGCCAGGCCCAGCGACGCGCCGATGCCCAAATGCAGGTTGAGGGCGAGCGTCGCGCAGATCGCCGAGATGGCGAGGCTGGACGCGAGATATCCAAAAGTTTTGCTTAGAAAGGCCCCTTGCGCGGAACCCGTCAACGGGGCCGACCGATAATTCGAGGGCGAACCAAATCTCATGGCAAGTCTCCAAAGTGGACGTCGGGAAACCCCCAGACATCTCGATGATGCACGAACCCCATGAGAATTGCAATGCGCCCAAGCCATTTCCAAGGCCTTTTTTGTTCAAAAACGCCCTTGAATTCAGAGAATTGAGGCCCATTGGCCTCGGTTTTCCTCTGCGATCGGAACACTGAATAAACTCGGTTGCGATGAGGATAAAAGGGGCTTAACGCTCCCCGAAAGGTCAAAGACGAGAAACGCTTTTGGAAACGGAAGGCGAAGTTTGTTTTGCGCCCGCGCGACTCAACTCCAATCGCAAAGTCTCCGCTTCCAGCTGGGCGGGAAGAGCCGCCAGCCGGTCATGAAGATGGCGCTCGTTTTGGACGCCTTCAAACGCCACGACGGCATCCGGCCACATGCGGCCAGACGCGGGATCTTGTCCTTTCTTTGCGTCCGCGAGCCAACCCAGGGGCGTCGCCCCTTCATCGTCGCGAGCGTCCAAAGCGGCGCCCATTTCCAAATACTTGCGAGCCAAACGGAGCCGCCCCAAGCCAAAAGCCCAGTGCAAAGGCGTCGCCCCCTCTCTGTCGCGCGCGTGCAGGTTTGCGCCGGCGTCGGCAAGCAGCTGCGCAATTTGCGCGTCAGCGCCCGCGCCTTCGCGCGGGATGTGATGCACGAGGTGAAAAAAACCATTTTGGCCGCGCGAAGGATTCACCGGATGGCTCGCGTCCGGATCCGCCCCCAGCGCGAGCATCCATTTGACCGCCTCGACATCCAGTTGCGAGACAAATCGAGGCAACAGGGATTTTTTGCCGTCCGTGAGCTGCTCAACGGGGAATCCGCGAGCGTGCATTTTTTTCGCAACGGACAACGGCGGAGGCGCGGCGCCCGTGCAAAGCAGCGAAAAGGCCCGAACGTCGGGCCGCGAGGGGTTGGCGTCCAAAAACAACGACGCCAAGTCGAAGTCGCCCAATTCAATGGCCAGCGCCAAAGGCGTGTGCGCCTCGTCGCCCCACAGCCGATCGGTCAGCGAAGCGTCCAAATCCGCGCCGGTTTTGATCGCCTGGCGCGCGGCTTCCATCTCCGAAGGGAGCAACAGACAGCGCGAAGAACAATTCTCGCCGTTTCCTCGTGCGTGATTGTCGCGACGGCGCGCGTGAACCGCGACAAACAGCTCCCGCAGGGGCGAGATTTCCGCGGCCAGGGGAGAGCCCGTGGAGGTGAAAGGCTGAGCCATATTGAAAATATCCGAAAGGGGCCCTTCTGGCACCAGGGCGAGCGATGAGACAGGATACCAAAAAACGCAGCGCCGGGCAAAGAGGCGTTTTTGGCGCCGGCGTGGGCCGTGTTCACCGTGTCGCGCAACCGGCGTCGAAGCCCCGCCTGGACAAACTAGCCCGTCGGTGGCAATCTCAGGCCTGGCTTGCGAAGGAAAAGCCGAAAAAAGCGGCCAGCGGCCGCGGCGACGGGCACGCTTATTTTTGGGCCAGGGCCGCGCCGCCAATCGTGTCGCCGCCCCCGATCAATTCAATTCCACAAGGAGGCGCGGCTTCCTCCCCGGGCTGAAGGCCGAGGTCTCCGCCGCGAACAATCAGATGAAAGTCATTGTGCTGGGAGCGGGCGTTTTGGGCGTGGCCACCGCGTGGCGGTTGGCCTGTGAAGGGCATTCGGTGACCGTGCTGGATCGACAGCCCAATGTGGCGATGGAAACGAGTTTCGCCAATGGAGGCCAAATATCCGTTTGCCACGCAGAGCCGTGGGCGGGCCCGGAAACCCCGTTGAAAGCGTTGAAATGGCTGGGCCAAGAAGACGCCCCTTTGTTGTTTCGGCCGCGCCTGGATCTGGACCAATGGGTTTGGGGCGCGAGATTTTTGCTTGAATGCCGCCAAAGCCGTTGGGAAGCCAATGCGAAATCATTGGTCTCTTTGGGGCTTCTGAGCCGGCGAACGCTCAAAAATTGGCGCGCGGAGCTCGGGCTGCGATACGATGACGCTGAAAATGGAATTTTGCGGATTTTCTGGAAAGGCGAGGAGCGCGATTGGGCCGGCGCTCAACTGCACGCGCGCTCAATGAGAAAATTCGGCGCCGAAATTGAAGAGCTCACGCCCGAGCAAGCTGTCGAAAAAGAGCCTGCGCTGGCTCCTTGGGGCTCTCGGCTTCTGGCCGGAGCATGGACAAGCCATGACGAGACGGGCGACGCGCGCCTCTTCTCGTTGGCCCTGGCCAAACAGTCGCAAGCGCAAGGCGTGGAGTTTTTGTTCAACTGGCGTTTCCTGGGCTGGGAGAAAGACAATCTGAAAGTCTCCGCGGCGCGGGCGGCGGACGAAACAGGCAAAGAGCACGCTTTGAGAGCGGATGCTTTTGTCGTCGCTTTGGGGCCGCACGCGAAATTCGCCCTCAGCCCCCTGGGCGTGCCTTGTCCGATTTACCCAGCCAAAGGCTACTCCGCCAGCATCCAGGTGCTGGACTCCGATCGGGCGCCAAAAGGATCGGTCACGGACGAAACGCGAAAGATGGTCTTCACGCGTTTGGGCGACCGATTGCGGGTGGCGGGGACCGCCGAATTCAACGGCTTTGACACCTCGCTCAACTGGGCCCGCTGCCACGCATTGACAAAACGCGCCAAAGAGCTTTTCCCGGGCTCCTGCGACTGGACCGAGGTTTCTTACTGGACGGGATTGCGCCCTTCCACGCCCAGCAACGTCCCTTTGATTGGGCGCGCGGGATCGTGGTCCAATGTCTGGCTCAATTGCGGCCATGGCACCCTGGGCTGGACGCATGCCTGCGGCAGCGCGGAAAGCCTCACAGCCCTGATGTCCGGGCGCCCGGCCCCCATTGATTTTCCTTTCTTGGGCGCTCCGCGGCGCTAGCCAACCGACAACCCATGGCCAATTTAAGCGGCGGCGCCAGGAGGAGCGAAAAACAGGTTGCCGAGCCTAGGCAACCAAGCGACAAAAAGAAAAAAACAAGATGCTCTGGCGCTCGCGTAGAATCGAAGCGTCGACGGAGCGCCCTTCGGGGCTGTTCGGGTTTTCTCATTCTTTCAAGGACGCCTTCATGCCGCATCGCTTGTCTCTCGCTCGCTTCGCCCGCCATGGGGCTCTCGCCGCCTTGGCGGTGTGCTCCGCCGCGTTCGCCCAACCCTCCTCCGGAGTGGTTTGGGGCGGTGAAGGAGGCCGTTTGGCGACAGCCGCCAGCATTGGCGCAGGCGCCGCCGGAGCGGCGTTGTCCGCCAAAACGCTGCCGGAGGCACAAAAGCTTCCCGCAAGCCCGCCTGCTCCGGAAAGCTCCATCTGGATTGAACGCGCGCGGCCGGTCTCGGCGCAAGAGCGCCGCGAACAAGAAGCCGTGGGGGAGACCATTCGAGAAAGTGGCCCATGGACGGCCTCTTGGGTCATTTTGCGCGTTCCGCTTGACGCCCAGGAAACCCCCTCCGCCGCATGGGAAAAGCTCAGCGCGGCATTGTCCGCGAAAGCCGCGATGGCCGGAGGCGACGCCCGCTCCGTGATTTCCCCGCAGCCGTTGTCCATCGCGCGCGGAAAAGCTTTTTTTGCCCTGAATGGGCATTTCCCGGTCCAGCAAGTGAGCGCCGGATCCGCCATGGGCCAAAACGAAGACTCAATTTTAGTGGGGGCGCACACTTCGTTCACGCTGCCCGGGCAAAGCGCAGAGCCCACCGCGAACGGAGAAGTCCGGGCGCAATTTGATCGCCGAGACCGCGCCGTCGTGTCGTGGTCCATGACCGTGGATGATGGCCCCCAACGGCATTCGGAAGGGAGCGTCGTGGCTCAGCCCGGGCAAACCGTCTGGACCTCGCAGTTTTCTCGGGGTGTTCTGTGGATCATGGGCCTGCAAGCGCAACGCCCCAAAGCCAGCCCGGACTGACTGTTTTTCAACGCCCTCCTCAACGCCGCCACGGCGGTCGCCGAGGCGCAATGCGCGCCGAAGCCGCAACCGGCGCGTCGCATTCGGGCGCGGCCTTGCGGTGAAGCCATGAAGGGTGCCGACGCAAATTCGAGGATATTGAAAGTTTTTGTTCTTTCAGCTGCCTTTTAGAGGGACTCAGGAACCGTTGGTTCGCTTTATGGGGTTTTCTCTATTGACGGCGCCCTGCCGTTCGGCGATTTTATTCTCACGGCGGCGTATTTTTTTCGCCAAAATTGAATCACCGCGCACCTTGCGCAAGCGTTAAGGCTGGAGGATTGGGCGAACGCTCGTATTTCAACAGGAGAAAACGATGAAAAACCAACGACAAAAAGGCGCAATGTTTTTGGCCGGCGCTTTGCTCGTGATGGGGAGCTTGGCCGGATGCGACTCGATGTCCCCTCGACAGCAAGACACGGCCATCGGCGCAGTCGGCGGCGGCGTTCTGGGCAGCGTCTTGACCGGCGGGTCCGCGCTGGGCACGGTGGGCGGCGCAGCGGTTGGCGGCGTGGTTGGCAACAGCGTCGGCCGATAAGGACCAATCCGTTGGCGCGCTTCATGGGTCGCCAGCGCTGTTTTTGAGCGCGAGCTCAAAGGATCTTTTCGGGAGCCGCGGCGAGTCGCGCTTTGGGCGAGAAGAATTAGAAGCCGGCCTTTGGGCCGGCTTCTTCTTGTTGGGCCCCTTTCCCCTTCGCTTTCCTCCCCTGTTCTCGCTCTGGGAACCCCAACGCCGGCGCATTGACGCGCCAGCCAAAGCACGATATGACTTTGCGGTGTTTTTTGCGGCCTCGCGCGGCTCTCGACGGCGCGCTTTTTCGTCGTTGGACGCAAAATATCCCGCAAGAAAAAAGAGCCTTCCCGCGGAGCCTTCCGCCAATGAGGAGCAAGATGGACGGATGGAATCGAGTTTTGAAAAGCCACCGTCTTCAATGGGCGGGGTTTCCGGCTGCCCAAAGGTGGTCTTTGGCTCGTTTTGCGCGCAGAACCGCAGGGCCGCTCGCGCAGGCGAGCGTTGTTTTGGCGCTGGGCGTGGGGGCGCAAACGGCCCAAGCGCAAAGCAATGACATTTTGATCGGGCAAACGGCTCAATTGTCAGGCTCTGGGTCGGAGGGATCCATCGCTTACGCTCGCGGGTTTCGCTTGTATGCGCAATTGGCGAACGCCGATGGAGGCATCAACGGCCGAAGCATCAAAGTGTTGAGCATCGATGACGCGGGCTCCGCCGCGCAGGCGCGAGAAAACGCCGAAATTCTCATCAAAATTTACAATGTCTTGGCCATGGGCGGAGGCGCGGGCGCGGGAGCCGCTGAAGGCGCCGCGCCCCTTTCCACCCAACTGGGCGTTCCGACGGTGGGAGAATACTCGGCGCTTCCGGTGCTGTGGAGCCAGCGCTTGGTTTGGACCACGCGCGCGAATTACGCCGAAGAGGCGCGCGCTTTGGTCGCCCGCGCAAAAAAAGCCGGCCAAACGCATTGGGCTGTGTTTTCGCAGGCGGATTCCCTGGGGGAGGCGGGCGCCGAGGCATTGGACCAGGCCACGCGCGAGGCGGGGTTGGATTTCCCGGAGCACGCCCAGGGCTCTGTTGAAGAAGCGAGCGAGGCGGAGGTGGCCGCCCAGAAACTGATTCGCTCAACGCCGCAGGCGGTTTTGATCGCGGCGACGGGTGCGGCTGAACAGCGTTTTTTGCAGGCTTGGAAAAGACGCGGCGGGACGGGGCAACTTTACGCGTTGTCTTTCGCCGGGGTGTTGACGCCTTTGGGGGCCGATGAGGCGCAAGGCATCACGGTGGCGCAAGTGTCGCCAGCTCCATGGGACGAAACGGCTCCGATTGCGCGAGAATATCGCCAAGCCCTGGGCAAGTTTTCTCCCAAAGAAGACCCCTCTTACGCGAGTTTGGAGGGCTATATCGCAGGGAAGGTTTTGGTTGCGGCTTTGCGCCAACCGGGGGCGCTGGCGTCGCGGGAAGCGCTGGCCAAGGCGCTGAATGCGGTCCGGTCGACGACGGGCGTGTTTGAGGTTTCTTTTTCAAACGGCGCGCAAGGCGGCCACTTCGTCGATTTGACGATGATTGGGGCCCAGAAGAAATATTTTTATTGATTGGCGAGCGCGCGGCCTGTTGATTCGCGGGCCCCGCTCAACGCATGCTCACCGCCGCAGCGAGCGCCGGCGGACGGGGGCATGCCGGGCTTGCAGGTCGACGATCAAATCCGGCGCGCAAACGCTGATTTCTCCCGCCGTCTCTTGCCCAAATTTGGCGTGATGCGCCTTGTTGACCCATTCAAGCAGTGGCGCGTCCATGTTGAGCTTGGAGCTCAATCGCAGCAGTTTGGGCACGTCCAGGGAGTCCAGGTCAATGTCGTTGGGGGGCACCGGCAAGCAAGAGCGGCCATTGCCTCCCAAAGCCAGCCAGTCCAGCAACGATTTTTCAGGAGTGAACGCGGCAAAGGGGCTTTGAGCGTTCCATGCGTCCGCATCGCCCGGAAGCATCGATTCCGCGCGCAAAGAAAAAAAACGAGCGCGCTCGGTGGGCAGCAATTCGACGGGGTCCAGGCACACGCCAACATCCCCGCGCGGAAGAATCGCCAGCACTTCGCGCGATGGATTGTTGGCCGCGCCGCTTTCGCCCAACGCGCTTCCCAATGAAACCACGGCTTTGGGGCGCACAATGCGCAAGGCCTCTTCAATTCTGGGCTTGGGCGAACGCGATGTGTTCAAGTAGACGCCATGCCGCATGCGGCCCAAGGCGCGGCAACCGCACAAGTCCGTCAACAGATTCTGCAGAGCGCCTCCGCTGAGGGTGGGGCGCGCGCGCCGCGCGAGCTCAAAAATCTCCAATCGCGACAAGGCGCCCGGCGCGTGCGGGTGGGAAAGGGCGCCGATCAAGCTTAATTTCCAATCCCCCGCCGAGGGCATGGGCGGATTCGACAAAAATGCTCGCGCGCGCGCCCAGGGCTCGGGCTCAAAAGGCGCGAGCGTCGACGCCGGCGCGAGAGTGGCCTTCAAAAGAGCCTCTTCGTCCATGGGCGAGCACGAAAGGATTTCTGCTGGGCGATCTTGGAGAAAGGACAAGCCGGAGGCGGCATCCGTCGCCAAGGCCAGCGACAATTGAGTGGGATCAGGAGAAGTCACATCCAGCTCCCGCAGTCGGAGCGCGCTGGGAGATCACGCAGAGGCGTTCCCTGCGCGCAATTTCGCGCTCAAATGCCTCTTCAAGCGTTGAAGCCACCGCCAAGCGCGCTTCGTCCAAACGCTCTGGGTTCCACGCGGCTCGATCTTCAGAGTCCAGGTGAGGAAGCACGTGCTCTTGGAAAAGCGCCCAGTTGATCAAGTCAATTTTCGGCCACACCAATGCCTTTCGCGCGCGGAGTTGATCAGCGGACTCCACAGAGAGGCATTCGAGGTTCGGCTCAATGCCGGCTTCAACCAACAACGCCAAGTCCATCAAATCGCGCGCCGCGCACCGATTCTCATCGGTGAAGGCGCTCGCCTTCAAGCCCATGAGCGTCTCTTTGCGATAAACCCGAATACCCGTGGGCTCGCCGTCAAAACGCGGACTCAAATGCACTTGCTCGGCCTGCTCGGGCATAAAGCGGCGCCGGCTGATTTCAATCGTCAAATGGACAATGCTCTGGCTTTCCGGCAAACGGCCATCCACTTTGAAGCGCAAAGTGGTGTCTGTGAGTTTGGGCTCACTGTGATGAAAGTCTTCCAAGAGCCCTTTTTTCCCGCACGAATTAAGCGAGCGGCGCAGGCCGTCGATCATCACGTCCAACGGGCAATCGTGGTCGCCGTCCAGGTCAATGTCTTTGGTGTGACGGCGCGCGCCGACATTCACCCGCATGGCCAAACCGCCTTTCAAGATAAAGCGTTCGGCGTTTTTGGAGAAAATCTCGCAAAGGACGGCAGTCTGGAGGGCGTCAATCGCCAATTGCGGATTGAGGATGGCCTGCGCATGCGGCTGCGCCCATGCTTGGGCTTTGTCTTCCCATTGGGGGCGCAGCGGGCGCAAGGAAGCTGTCGCGCGGGTGGCTTGATTCGCGCGCGAAGAGTCCTGAGTGGAAGACGGGGCATTCGGCGTGGATTCCGCGTATGCGCCAATGTTGAGCTGGCGCAACGACGGGCGCTTCTTTGCGTTGGGTTCGTTGTTGTTCAGTGTGGACGCTTTCATCGAAGCCACCTCGCCGGAGGAAAATGTTGGAAAAACCAAACAAAGCCACTGGGTGAGAAACACACGCCGTTTGTCTATTCAGTGTCTCGCAAACGAACGTGCTCGGCAAATGGGGGTTTTCGCCAAACTTATAAGGAGAAAGCCGCCTAAAATAGGGTTGCGCCGGTCAAAGCCCCGTCGTTGTTGAGGGTTGCGCCTTTTTTTGCATCCAAGCGCAGATTGCGCGCTTGCAACATTCAGATAAATGGAGGGCGGGCAAAAGCGATTTTTGGCCCCAAAGCGACTTTGAAATGAGAATGGCGAAAAAAAAGGCGATCCCGAGAAAAAGATTTCTCATTCAAGCGCTTTCAAGATGGTTTTGAACCAAAAAAGCAAAGACGGGGGGCCATTGGGTCGGGAGAGACCGGTTTGAGTGAAGCCTTCGGAGCCCCGCCGCGCGTTTAAATCGACTCCAAAACGCGCTTCATCTCGGACGTGGCCAAGTCGAATGCGGATTGGCCGCTCGGCCCCACCGCCATAAAATCAGCGTGATGGGTGTTGAGGGCCTCCGCCAGGGCCTCAAAAAGAGGCATGGGGCGCCAACTGGCCAAAACAAAGGCCTCCAAGGGCGACTCGGTTTGGCCCTGGACACCCGCGATAAGAGCGCCCGCCGCGAGCCACGCCTCCAGCTCTCTAAGCTCCAAAAGGCCCGAGAGCGCATAATTGAGCGGTGGGCGTCCCTCATGATTGAGCACGTTCACGGATTGTTTGGCTCGCGCCAGAACCGCCAAACAAGCATTTGCGCGCTCAAATCGCGAGTCTTTGCGTTCTTGCTTCTCTTGGACGGCCGCCAAGGATGCCGCGATCTCCGGGCGGTGCCAAATGCTCGCGAGCCAATGCGCCGGCGCGCCCCGGTCATCCGCCGTCAATTTGGCGCCGTGTTCAAGCAAAATCTCGAGGCATTTGCTTTGCAGGCGCAGAATGGAAATGCGAGGCAGCGATTGGCCCAAGGGGCCGGGCTCGTTGGCGTCCGCTCCCTTTTTGAGCAAAATGCGCAGAAGGTCCGACTCATCGCGAGAAATAGCGACCAAAGCCAAGCCATGGGTTTGCGCCTCAGCGTTCAAGAAAATTTTCAGCCCTTCCGCCGATCCTGCCAAAATAGCGCGCTCGGCAAGCTCGCGCAACGCGAGCGTGCACCCTTTGTTGTCGCCTCGGGCCAGGCTGCCCTTGAGCTCGGCGATTTGTTCGCCCAAAAAGGAGCGGGCGCGGCCGTTCAAAGCGCCAAACGTGTCCACCGACTTCACGAACGGATTGCGCAATTTCTCCGCGTTCGCGTCGATTTGCGCCCAAGCCAGAGCGCGTTCGATCGACTCCTGCAAACGGACTTTGCCCGCAGCCTCGGAGGGTTTGACGACATCAGTGGCCGGTTTAAAGCCCAAAGAGCGCAAAGAAAAAATGGACACAGCGGAACCCTTACGTAAAGGAAACAGCAAGCAACAAAAAGTTCCCCCATCAAATGCCTCTTTTATGCCCGTTTGGCAAGAGGCAGAACCGATTACGGGCATTTGGGGCAATTTGGCGGACAAGCGGCGTTGCCCGACCAGCGGCTTTGTGAGAACAATGCGGCGTCGAAACAATGGCCAAAAAAAGCAACTGTGCACACTGGCCGATCGCCCCCCTCAAAACGGGCTTCTCTGGAGAAAAAGATGAATTTGAAAGCAAGTTTGTGGGTCGCCGCCGGTTTCGCGGCTGTCGCGCTGTCGGGTTGCGGCTCGTCTCCGGTTCCGGACAATGTCGTCCAATATTCCTCGCTCCCGATCCAGTGTCGCACGGACGGCGAATGCCAACAAGATTGGGCGCGGTTGCACCTGCTGATCCAAAAGACCGGACAGAGCGTCGTCATTGATGAGCCCGCCGTGATTCAAACAAAAGGCACGCTGCCCGCGGCCAACGACGACCATCTGAATCGCGCGCCGTCGCTGTGGACCTTTTCGCGCAAACCCAACGACGATGGCGTGACGGATTCCATCACGATCAAAGCCGCTTGCGGAATGCCGCGTTTATGCACGGAAAGCGCGCCGGACATCGCGCGCGTCAAGCATTATCTGATCACGGGGCTCGGGCTCTGATCGATTGCCGCAACCGTTTGAAGACGAGGCGCGCTTCTTCTCCATTCGGCAATGCTTTTCAAACGGACGCGGAGGCGTCCGTTTGGCTTTTTATCAGGCCGCAAAGCCGATCGATGAGACGAGAGGCCCCGCAAACGGGACCGATGGGAAGGCAAAGAGGGGCGAGTCTTGGTAGGGTTGAAAAAGCAAGACGAGCGGTGCGTCAAAGGCTTTGCAGAAGCCCGTGCCGCCGCGATTGTCGGCGCAAAAATCATTTGCGGCCCTCTCACCACCAAAAGGAGAATGAACATGAATGACCTCAACGGCAATGGATTCAACACCGCCAAAGATGAAGCGAAAGACCATGCGACCGCCGCCAAGGATCATGCGGTTGAAGCCGGAAAGCAAGCCCGCGACGGCGTGAACAGCGCAGTCGCCGCCGCGAGCAAAGCGGCCACCAGCGCCGCCGACAGTGTCGCCGCCGAAAGCAAGGCCATTCGCCAAAAAGTTCGCGACCTGCTCGACTCGGTCGAACAAGCTTTGCGTGATGGCTCCGTCACGGAACAACAAGCCCGGGAAAAATTAGCTGACGGACTGGTGTTCGCGCGCGTCAAGACTTCCAGCGGCGTTCAAAAAGCCGCGGACGTCGCCGCGGCCGGAAAAGAAAAAATCGTGGCGGTCGCGCACACGGCCAAAGACAAAGCCGTCGCCACGCGCGACCTGACGCGCGGGCACGTGAAAGCCAACCCCTTGAAAGCCATCGGGATCGCTGCCGTTGTGGGCGCGGCCATCGGCATGTTCGCCTCTAGCTGCAAAACGGGCCACTGCAAATCCGAAGCTGATGAATGATCCAGCTTCGGCGAGCCTTTCACGCCGGTCCTGAAACAAAGAAAAACCCCGTTTTCACGGGGTTTTTCTCCAATCCGAGCCGCAAGGACACGCCTGTGTCACAAACGACGACCCGCCTTCACGGACGCCTGGGCCACAGGCTCCGCCAACGGCGTTTTGCGTCGCAATTGGGGCGTCATTTCATCGATGGCCGCTCGCAAAGAGGCGCGCTCTTCCTTCGCAAAAAGGGTCGCCAACGCGGGCCATGCGTCAATCGCGCTGGGTCCCTCCCCCTTTTCATCCAGAGGGCTGGCGCCTGCGTCGAGCAAAGCCGCGGCGCACGCAAGGCGCCGCTCTTCGGACACAAATGAATTTGGGGCGGACAACAAGGAAAACAGGCCCGAGACCAACCCTCGCTCTCCCGCCCCCCACTTCTTCCAAGCCCAAACGCAAAGATCTGGATCGTAAAAATTGACGAATTTCGCACCGTTGAACTTCGCCTGGTCCTCCGCCGTCCAGACGTGCGCGGCTGCGAACACATCCAGGGCGATGACAAGGCCTTGCAGTGGCTTTTCCCGCTCCGCGCGAAAACTCAAAGCGTCAAAAACCTGACCCATCCTCACCGTGCGTTGCGCGGTCTCGGCGCACCAAGCCGCCATGGGGGCGGAAAAATGATCCGCCTCTCGCAAATACGCCAATGCAAGGCCTTCGTCAAAAAATTTGCGGCATTGCGCATCCAGAAAGGGGCGCTCAGCGCGAGAAAACCATGCAAGCTGCGCCAAATCAACGTCCGAGCGCGCAAAAGACCAAACCAGCGCGCCACGCCCTTCCCAATCGCTGATCGCGTCCAGCCCCAAACCAAGCAAAACGCTCGCGCAATCGCCGCACCCCAAAGAAAACGCCTTGGAGAGAAGGTCTTGCGAGCCGTCTTCGCGCGTTTGGGGAGCGCCCGCGATCATCAACGCGCGCAGCAGGCCGGGGCTGTTTTGCGCAATCGCCAGAGAGGCCGACTTGCGAAACAACCGATCCGCGGATTCGCCCAAGCCGGCGCCCACGCTTTCCAGCAAATCCGGAAGCTCTTGCGAGTGATGCGTCTCGACGCGCGCCATCCACGCCAAAAAGGTTTCAGGGGATTTTCGCGCGACTTTGAGCGCCTCGTCCACAGAAGGCGCGCTCGTGATTTTTTTGAGTTTTTTTTTCGGCGCCATTTTTTGGCGAGGGGCTTCGTCGTCGAAAGCAAAGGGATCAATGCGAGGCATGGAGAACGCTCAAGAAACAAGGAGTGAGCGATCAGTTTATTAGATGGCGAGCGATTTGGAAAGAAAAATCGAACGCGCGAACAAACGCGCCAAAGAAACCAGCAAGAGTGCGTCGGAGCAAGAAGAAAAAATCGGTGGCTCTCAGCGCATGACGCGCGTGCGGCCAGGCGAAAGACGAACCGGCAAAGGGCCGAATCCGTCAGAGCGCAATGCCATTTCTTCCCAGATGCTGGTCGCGGGAGCCGGAGTCGCCGGCGCCAATTCGAACGACTCCTGGGAGCGTTGAGCCCGCTCGATCCGAGACGGTTGAGCGGCGGCCGGAGCGATCGGCCCTTCTTTATCGGGTATCCGGAGCGCAGTCGCCGCAACTGGCGCGGCTTGCGACAAAGAGGGCAAAAGATGCTTGTGCCCGCGGCTTTGCGCGATTTGCAGCGCTGTCCTTCCTGACGACCCTGGCGCATGAGGGTTGCCCCCAAGAGCCAAAGCGGCCAAAACTTTCGGAAGAGAGCCTGCTTTAACCGCTTTGCGAAGCGATTGGGAGGGATTGTCTGCGCGCATCAAAGCTCCTGTCTAAAAAGAGCAACGGGTGGCAAAAGCCCAAAACAAAAGCCCATCCAAATTCGTGGCGAGCCCTGCCTTTAATTTAACCGCGAAAAGAGCGTCGACGCAAGCAAAAAAGGGGAATTGAGCTCCGTTTTGGGGGAGTGAAAACCCGCATCAAAAAAAGAAAAAGGAGCCGCGCACAGCTCCTTCATGGAGAAAATTGCGAATCAGGCGGTTTCGTCTTCTGCCGTCTGCTCAGCGGTCGCTGACTTGGCTGCCCCTTGAGCCGACCATTGCGCGGCGAGTTTTTTCAGATCGCCATAATTCGTTTTTCCGGTGCCCAACAAAGGAATGGCGTCAACGCGATGAATATGGCGCGGAATCGAAAGCTCGGCGGAACCCAAACGGCGGGCGGCAGCCGTCAAATCAGAGCGCGCGAGCGTCGGATCCGTCGTGAGCAGCAAAAGAGCCTCTCCTTTTTTTGCGTCCGGCACGCTCACCACGGCGTGTTGCGCTTTCGGGTTGGCTTCTCGGGCGATCGCTTCGCTCGAGTCCAGTGCGATCTTCTCGCCCGCGATCTTCGCGAAACGGCCCGCGCGATCGATCACCGACACAAAGCCCTCCGCGTCGATGCGGCAGATGTCTCCCATATTGTGCCAGCCTTCGCCCATCGAAGACGAAGGAGGCACCAAAACGCCGGGATTGGAGGCGAGCAAGTAGCCTTGCATCAAATTGGGGCCGCGAACATGCAAGACTCCCGCGTTTTCGACGCCTTCAAAGGGCTCCAAAAGGGCTTCCATGCCCGGCACCAGCTGGCCGACGGTGCCGCGCTTGAACGCCATTGGGGTGTTCACGGCGAGCAAGGGCGCGGTTTCCGTCGCGCCATAACCCTCGAGCAAGCGCAAGCCGAATTTGTCTTGCCACGTTTGGCGGACCGATTCCGGAAGTTTTTCGGCGCCGCAAATCGCATAGCGGATTTGGTGAAAATCATACGGATGCGCAAAGCGGGCATAGTGGCCAAAAAAGGTCGGCGTGCCCATGATGACCGTGCAGCCCCGGTCATATGCGGCTTCCGGGATCGCTCTCCAATGCAGGGGCGAAGGATAAAGCAGGAGCCGGCTGCCCGAGGCGATGGGCAACAACGCGCCGCAAGTGAAGCCAAAGCAGTGAAAAAGCGGCAAAGCGGTCAGAAACTTGTCGCGAGCGCCAAAATCCGCCATGGCGCGAGCCTGCGCCACGTTGGCCATCAAACTTTCATTGGTGTGCACAACGCCTTTGGGCAAACTTTCCGAGCCTGACGTGAAGAGAATGGCGGCGCGGTCGTGCGGTTGCGGCGGACGCGAATGCTTGCGCGGAAACGGCAGCTCCGCCAGCAAGCGCAGCTTCTGGCGCAAGCCAAAGGATTTGCGCAGCGTTTCCAAGCGCAGAACTTGAACGCCAGAGGCTTCTAGCGCTTCAACCAGCGCGTGCAGCTTGCCGGCGTCGATGAAGGCTTGCGAGCTGATGACGACTTGAGTCTGCGAGGCCTGGCAGCACCCAATCAGAGCTTGCGGCCCGCTGGTGTAGTTGAGCATCGAAATTGGGCGCCCAATCGAGTTGAGGGCCAGGATCATCGCCAACAACGGCGTGGCGTTGGGCAGCAACGCGCCGATGGGGCGAATCGGGGCTTGCGTATCCAGCATTGGGTCCAGCGGACGAATCATCGAGCGCAAGCCAAGAACCATCTTCAACACTTGGCCGTAGGTCTCCTCGTTCTGGCGAAGGTCTTCGACAAAGGGTTTGTTGCGGCCATGAAGCTCCATCGATTCGAGAAAAGACTCAAATGGACTGCTAGGCTGGCGCGTCACAAAAATAGATTCCTGCATCAAATTGCGCAACGCGTCGCCCGCCAGCCGACGGCGATCGCGGGCCAAATGCGCTTGGGGCATCGCGATTTTAACCGGCGGCAAACTCGTGAGGCTGATTCGGGGGAACCACTGGCGCGGAAAGGGCGTCTCCAGCCGAGAAAACCGGCTGCGGGCCGGGCCATCCAGCCGAACGCGAACCATATTCGCGCCGGTTTTAGCCGCGACAAACGCCGCTCCGTCGTAAATTTTCATCAAGCCGCCGGTCAAGCTGATTCGGCCTTCGGGGAAAATCACGACAGGCCGGCCGCTTTCGACGAGCTTCACGACCTTTTTGATGGCCATTGGGTTCGCAGGATCCACCGCCAGATAGTCAACGAGGCTCAGCCCCCAGCGAAACAGGCGGCGGCGAAGAACGGTGGTGTGCACGACAAACACAGGCTCGATGGGCAAAAACAAACCCAACAGCATGCCGTCTATGAACGACTCATGGTTTGCGCAGATGAGCAACGGCTTGTTGGCGAAGTGTTCTTGGGCGCTGGAAACGCGGACGCGGAAAAGAACCGACAAAACAACGCGAAGAGTGTGGCGAATCAAAGAGCGGAGCATTTTCAAACCCGTCCAAATGTTTAAGAATTTAATCATATCATATTTTTTTGCTTTAGCAAGAGGCGCATGCGACTTTTCGGTTGGTTGGGCCGCCGCAACGGTTTTGATCTGTTTTTTTGATTTGCTCACGGAACTCGAAAACGCCTGGGGCGCCGGCGAGAGGCTGCGCGCGTGAGGAGATCGTAAAAAAACAAAGCCGGCTCGCCGCCGGCTTGAAAAACAAAGCCCTCAAAGAACGATCTCAAAAGCCAAAATTGTTCGCGGTCGCTTTTTTGGGCGTGATCAGCAAAAGTTGGACGTTTTGCTCTTTGGGCATCGCGAAACTTTGCGAAGCGAGCGCCAAGCCATCTTCTGCCCGAACCGCCTTGATCGTGACATACACGAATTTTCCGCCTTCCGTCCATGAGCCGACGATCACGATTTGCGCTTTGTGAGCCTGCGCGATTTCTCGGGCTTGATCCGACAAAAGCGTTTGCCCTTGATCGGTGACTTTCAGGTTGCCCGCGAGCTTGACCTCAACCACCGGCAGGCCACGCTGCGTGACGCGCGCGGCGATCGCTTCGCCCAACAATCGGCCCAATGGAGCGGGCTTCTCCAAGTCGCTGATGTTTTGCATGCTGCCCACAATGATCGGATGGCTCAGTTGCTCCGCGGGCGCCACCGCTTGGGCGCCCAATTGATTGAGTATCGAGTCCGTCGCCCGGTTGGTCGCGGCCAAAAGCGGATCGTTTTTGGCTTCGGCCCATGTCGGGGCGTCCGTGCGGGAGGTCGAGCAACCAACGAGCGCTGAGCTCATAAGAGCCGCGCAGGCAAGCAATAGGGCGCTTTTTCGCAGCGAGGGCAGCAGGGTCATGAAAAACTCCAAATCAATCAAAAAGGGAGAGCGGGCAGAATAAAGCCCGAAATCAAGGGGCGAGCCTAAGAGGCCGCGCTCGCCCGGGCAATCAATCGCCCTGGACGCTAAACACGCGGCCATGGTCGACAGGAACAATGACTGGCAGGGGCGCAGGGGCCGGCACATAATGGGCTTGGTCTTCCTGCGCGAAATAATACACCGTGGTTTGCGCCGCGAGCGCGCGGCCGCTGATGCTCGCGTTCACATAAACGGCGACTTCATGGCGCGGAATTTCGCCGCTGAGCATCTTGCCCATGGGCAGGGTGCGCGCGTCCGAGTCCGCGATATAGCCATGATCGGCGTTGAATCCAGACGCGTTCGCGCTCACGACGATTTTGTTGCGACAGTAGGGCCCTGAGATGATGGGCACGCCTTCGTTCACAAGGGCCGTGAAATATGCCTTGGAATAATTGCTCGAAAAATTCGTGGAGCGATCGCCATCGAAACAAAACGGAGCGCCGAAGCTCTTGGGCTTCAAGCTGACGGCGAAGTCATGCGCGGCCAGCTCCGCCTCGCCGTTCCACTGGCCCACGGAGAGGACTTTCGGCTGCGGGCTCGATGCGGAGTGCACGGGCACCGGAGCGTTCGGGTAGTCGGCGTATGTGGCGCAGGCCGAGAGGGCCAGGGCGGAGCAAGCGGCGGCGAGCAAAGTTTTCATAGGATTCGGGTCTTGGGAGGGCCGCTTTTTTCGCGCGGCAAAACGCTGCGATTGTTTTCCTCGACTTGGGATCGGGGGTCAATTTGATAACCGGCAATAAGGCTTCTTTCCCGATAGGCGGGGGGTATTTTAGAGCAAAAGGGCCTGAAAATCAGTTTTGCCCTCACCGCTTTTCAAAAAGAAGCCCGCTTGGCGAGAGCGGGCGAGAAAAGCCATTCAGAAAGCGCCGCGCCCCTTTGCTCAGAACACGGCCGGAAGCGTCAACCCGCTCGCAATCCGCCGCGATCAAAATGGACGGGCTGCCCAATGCCAAAGGGCGGCGGAGTGTAAAAAATTTGTTGCTTCCATCCGCCATTTTGCATCCGCACGCCAACCACCCACACGGTGCGCGTGTGCATGTTGCGCTCCACGGCGTTGCCTGCCAGGCCGCCGCCCAACGCGCCCAGCAGCACCATGCCGGTCCGGCCATGGCCGTGCCCGAAGGCGCTCCCCAACAAGCCGCCGCCGACGGCGCCCGCGGCGGCTCCAACGCCGCTTGTGCGCTGCTGCTCGCGAAGCTCCCTCACGCTCGCCACCCGGCCGCACGAGAGGCAGGCCACGACCGTTTGCTGCGCATAGGCGGGCGCAGGCAGCGCGGGCCCCGCATAGACCGCTTGGGGTTGTTGCGCGAGCATGAGCGCGTTTGGCGTCTGAGCGGAGTTGATTTGCGCCGATTGCGCCGAGTTTTGGCCTGAGCGCGCGGACAAGGCCGCGGGCTCGGCCACTGGCGCAGGCATCGCGGCGCTCACCGGGCAAGCCGCGGAATAACGCGCGGGAATCAGCCCCGCGCTCCACGCGGTGAAGCCAAGAGCGAGCACGAGAAGAGTCGCGATGAGCGCGGCGATCCAAGCGGGCAGCCCGGCACGGCGCTCAACGACCGCGGGCGATGAAGACAAAGTGTCCATGAGATTCTCCTGAGGTTGCCAAAAAAGCTTCGAAAGAGGGGGCAGTATGGCCCCCGCGTTGGCAAAAGGCTTGCCCGGAAAGGCTTGACGGTTTAATCAGGTCCATGGGAGGACAAAGAAGAAGATGAGCGGAACACAGGCAAAAATAATCGGAGAAAGCCAATCAGCCGTGAAAGCCGGATTGGCGGATGGGCAATGCGCTTGGCCCAGGCGCGCTTCCGGCGCCTGAATTCGCTGTGTTCAACGCGGGGCGTTGGAGTTTTGCCAGGATTCCTCCTGGGGCTCGTCGCCATCGGCGTCGGCGTCCGAGGCGGGAGCCGCCACGGCCGCGGTGGCTTGTTGGCGCAGTTGGGTCGCCGACGCGATCATTTTTTTTGTGATGTCCGAGCACGACACCTGGCTGTCCGCCCAACCCAGCGTGCATTGCGCCGCGATGGGTTGTTGGTCGCGAGGCAACTTCAGCCAGGCCTGGCGCAAAATGATCATCGCGGCGGCTTCGCTTTCCGCTTGTTGCAAGGCGGCGTGCGAGGGGGCGCGCGGGGAGCCTTCGCCCCAAAAGATTTCCTCCGTGCCCGCGGCCAATTTCCAGGCCGTGATCGCCGCGACGGCCCGTTCAAAAGCCAGTGCCTGATCCGCGTAAGAGAGGCGGCTGGACGGGTGAATGGCCCAGCTTAAATTTTCATCCTCAAAGGCCCACAGGGCGCGCGCTTGATAAGACCGGGGCATTTCCCCGTTCAGAACGAAAAGCTGCTCCATTTTCGCGCGCGCATGGGCAATCAAAAGCTTTGATTGCTCATAGCTGCCGGGCTCTGTGGCGTGAGCCTCCAAGGTCGCGATGCGATCGCGTTCAATCTGCGCGACAAGGGGCCAATACGTGGGATCGAACTTCCATTGGGCGAGATCTTCATCCGCCAGGGCCTCTGCCTCATCCAAGCGAGCGAACGATTTCTCTCGCGAACCCGGAACGGAATCGTCGGAGAGCTCGATTGCCGTGTCCAAGAGCGCGGCGCGCAAAGGGCCGCGCGCCGCCGGATCCGTCGCCAAAACGGCTTCGATTTTAGCATACAACGCTTTTTGCTCTTTGCGCGCTTTCGCGTCCAAACGATCGTCCGGATCGGCCCCTGCTGCTGGCTCGCTCGCGACCGGAGATAATTTTTTCGCGACGCGACGCCGCGGATCAGGCCGGTTGGCTACAGCAAAAAGCCCCCCTGAAATCAAGTTGGGAGCGGCCCAGCCGGCCCCCGAAAATGCGTTTTCGCCGAGAGGGACGCGCCCTGGCTTAAAGGCGGCGGAAGCCAAGCTGGCGTCGGCCGATGAGGCGCCCGACGCGCTTTTGTCTCCGGCGGGCGTCGCCTGATGGGCCTTCAAGAATAACCACGCCTCGGAAAGCGTTCTCGCGCTGGGCGAATCCGTCGTCGCTACGCCCCAGCAAGCGGGCGAAGCCGGCGAGCTCACGCCCCACGCGCCTTGCCAAAAAGAGCCCGGACAAAACATCGCTTGCGGGGGTAGCCGCGCCTTTTGGGCGGAGGGCGGCCGCAACGGAGCGTCTGAATTCGATTGCGCGAGCGTCGCTGAGCCAAAACCCAACAACCCGACCGTCAAGCCAATCGCCGCCCAAGCAAAAAAAAGAGCGCGATAAGCGCCTCTTTTGGGCGCGGGCCGCGGCAAGACGCTCCCAACGACGGATATTCGGGGAAATCGGCGCATGCGGGGGCTCCCAAAAACAGTTTGCCCGATTCTCATCAAAAGGCGAGAGCTTGGCAAGCCCCATAGGGAAACAATTTGGCGCGAAGACCAGCGGTCCGTCAAAGCAGAACCAACGGCAAGAAAAACGCCGTTTCAACAGGCAAAAGCCAACCGCGAATGCCTCTCGCGCGAAAAACCGCCAAATCAAAGCATCCCGCGGCGAGAGCCATGGGCCGCGCGATGCTGGGCAAGCAGTCGATCGGCGGCCTCTATGGCCGTCGATTTGAGGGCATAGGCCTCTTCGAAGACCGCGCCGAGAGCCGGATGCTTGGCCAGCAAAGGCGTGGCGACCGCAAGAGCCCAGTCAAAATAAACGCCGACTCGCTCGCCGCCCCAATTGGGCGGCGTTTCAGTCGCCAAGTCTCGCAAATTGACGATTTTATCCGCGAGCTTGATTTTCCCTGCGCGAAAAGACGCATGCGGGGCATAGTCGATTTGAGATTGTTTGCGAGCCGCGTAAGGGAGGGATTTGTCGTCCGAGCATTCAAGGACCAAGTCTCGCATGGCCACGCCGAATCGTTGGGCCAACTCCTCGGCCGTGGTTTCGGTGTCTTCGACCAAATCATGCCCAATGGCGGCCGCGAGGGTTTCTGGATCCGTTTCGCCGGCTTCCACCAAAACATTCGCAACCGCCAGCGGATGGTTGATGTAAGGCCATTCATTGACGCCTTTGCGGCGTTGGAGTTTATGGCGGTCGGCGGCAAAAAAAGCGACGGCCGCCAAATAAGCGGCGCCCCCGGCGGATTGGGGCGTGATCAAAGAGGCGTGAGTGGCGGGCATGAGAGGCTCTTGGGATAATGGCCCGCCGGTCCATGGCGAGCCTTCGCAAGCAATATACCCGAAAACCCCGCCATGGCGCAATGGCGCGACTCGCGCCTCAGGGGGCCTCGAGCGCGAGTTGTTGGCCGACGGTGCGGCGACGGGCCAAGCAAAATCCGCTCGGCTGCAGGTAGCCGCGAGCTTGCGCGTGATACACAAGGCCCGCCAAGTCGCCCATGATCCGCTGCTCCAAAAGATTGGCGCATTCAATGGCCAAAAGAGCGCAAGCGCCGTCTGGCGACAAGTCATGGTCCACGCCGTTGCGAAGACGCACGCGCGTGAGGCCCAAGGCGACGTTGGACAACACATTGGGGCGGTTGGCGATGGAGCCGAACAACAACGCGAGCTCTTCGGCTTGCGGCCCAATCAGCCCGCGCAGCGCCTCGCGTTCGGCGTCCGTGGGGTTGGCCAAGCCGCGATTGAACTCGCTGCTGCCATAGGCGGAATGAAACAGGCCCGCCGCGACCACGGCGGGCGGTTCTCCGAATTGGCGAAGAAAGTCGCGCGTGCCGGCCAAATGATCCAAAAAGGTCATCCCGCTGTGTTTGATCCGAGCGGCTCCCCGGTCGCGCAACCACTGGACCTGTTCCGCCAGCGACGAAGGCGTCGGCTGCGAAAAGCGCTCAACGTTTTGATAAATGACAAAGGGGCTCATGGCGAAACACTCAAAAAGAATCAAAAAGGCGCGCGCGTTTTGAACACAAAGCAGCGGCGAAGCTCATGGCAGTTGCGCTCGATGCCCGTGGCCGCGTGTTGGGTGTTCGAGGGGATGGTGATCAGGCGATTGGGGCGCGGCAAATAAGAGGCAAAGACCTCGCCGGCATCGTCGCGCAGGGCCAATTCGCCACCCCAAGCCGACTCCCATTTTTCCGTGACATAGAGGATCGCGGAGTAAAAGCCGTCTTCTTTGCGGTCGACGTGATAAAGCCCTGACGTCCCAAAGGTGTGCGCATTGGCGTAACAGCGGACCAGTTCATGCCCAAAAAAGTGCCGCGAGCGCATTTCGTCCCAAATCTCGCTGATCAAGGGCTGCGTGATTTGTTGGGAAATGTCTTTGTCGTTGGAGTTTTTGCGGTTTTCGGAGCCATCGAAATCTACATGCCAATGCACGGATTCTCCGCTGCTGGCCGATTTCCAGCCATATTGCCAGGGCAGCTCTTTCGCGAGCTTGAACGCGCGCAACGCCAAGTCCGCCGGCAAAAAGTTGTCGTGGCGAAAAACCTGCACCGGGGATTCGATCAAAACAGGATTCATGAAAAAGGGTCATCCAAAAAGGAGGCGCTCTGGCGCGCAAAATTTCATTGAGCGTCCAGCGACCAAGCGAACGGCGCGAATTGGCGAACCTCGCGCTCCGACACCGTTTCAAAAAAGCCGCCGATTTCTTCAATAATGGATTCCGCGGCGGCGCAAAGCGGAAGGTTGCGAATTTTGGCGCGATCGGCGGAAAGAGGAGCGCTTTGCGCGCCTGAAAGCTCATCGGAGCCCGCTTTGAGGGCGCGCCCCGCGTCCGCGAGCCTCAGTTGCAGGGCGCAAAACCATGCCGCGCCGCATTTCGAGAGCGTTTCGGCGGACATCTCTTGCGCGCTGTCGACGCCAATGGGCGGGAAAAACGGCGCGAGCCCTTGTTGCTCGCGCAATCGCTCGGCCGCGAGGATTGGAGCTTCCGCGCGATCCAGGCTTTCCCATATTTCTCGCGCGGATTGCGCAATGGGAATGCTCCGGACCGCCGCGCGTGCGGCCACGATGAAGAAGGGTTGCGCGGAGATCGCTCCAAAACCCTCCCCTTCGGCTTGCCAGGCGGCAAGGCAATGCGCGCGCATCAAATGCATGCTGGCGAGCCAAGCTTGCGCGTCAGTGTGATCCAACGATTCTTTGCCACGCGAAAAACAAGGCGTTGGCTCCGGTGGATTTTCCGCAAAAGGCCGGAGTTCGGTTTCTCGCGTTTCCTCCGCCGCGGCCAAGGGATCGAAAACCGCGCGCAACTCTTGCTCCGTGGCCAAAGCGGCCTCCTGCTCGGAGACGCCCAGCGCCCGCGCTTGCGCGGCGATGATGGGGTGTTGCTCGGATTCTGGGCTCGCGCGGAAAGCCATGCATTGCGCCTGCCGCAAATAGAGGGGGAGAAACCACAGGCCCGCGGGCTGTTCTGGCGGCGAAGCGATTGAGCGAGCCGGGCTGACCGCTTCCTCATCGGTTGCCAGCCGCGCCGCCAAAAACGGAGCGTCCGGGAATGGGCTCAGGCCGCCCGCCCCCAAATCCGGCTCTTCGCTGGTCGCTGCGACGGCCGCCGACAACGAGGGCGACAGCGACAACGCGCCGCTCGCCTGCGGTTCTTCTTCGACGGCGTCCGTTTTCACAGGGGCAATCGGCCATTGCGGCTCGGAAATGGATTCCGCCGACACGCCAAGCGCCGTCTGCCAGACGCCCCCGGGTCGATTGGGCCAAGCCACTGCGCTCCCAGGAAGCAGACATTGGCCGTCTTCCGACAAAAAATAGCGAGCGCAATTGAGCGAATGAACGCCCGCCGGAAGCTCTGGAATGCGCGCCACAATCAATTGGGACGGAGAAAAAATTCGTTTGCCATCCAATGAGGCGCAAAAAATTTCCGTGGGCGCCGGCGTCCCGCGGTCCGGTTGAACGAACAGCGCCCGGCGGCTTTGCGGATCGGCCAACACCAAAAAAAGGGGCATGAAAGTGTCCAATGAGGGGGTGTTTCGAATTTACAGCAAAAAGAGAGGGCCGGCAATTAAATTTGCGATGAAACGCCCTTTTTATTGTCGCGCTTGCCCTTGCCGAAAAGATGTGGCGCTTCTATGATGGAACGGTTAAATACGCATGGATATGGGCGTTTTTTGCGAAAAAGGCCCTCGGGGAGAAAATATATGACCAAAAAAGACGCCGTCGTCTCGGATGAGAAAAACGATTCCTCTAATTTTTGGGCGGGTTTCGCTCGCGTCGAAAAAACGGATGCCCCTTCCGTTTCGCCTGATGCCCCAACCGAAGCGACCGTGGCTCCCTCGGCTTTAGGGCAGAACGAACACGCAAGCGTTTATGGCCGCGTTCCCACGCAAGTCGGCGGCTTGCAGCCGGCTGAATGGGCTGGCGTTCGCAAAAACATTAAAAAAGCGCTGTCCACGCCTGCGTCGAAAAAATCGGCCGCGCCGACCAAAACCTGGAGCGCCGCGATGCCCCAAGAAGAAACTGATCTAGATTGGGGCGAGGGCCATGAGGCGCGGTTGAAAAATGCCGGAAATGCCGGGCCCTCCGCTCCCGCGGCCGCCCAAAAACAATCGTCGCTGTGGACGCGCTCTTTGGCTCGATCCGCGCGGCCAGGCTCGCGCCGGAACGCGCCCAGCTTGTGGAGTTTGGTGCGCGCGCTGTTTCAAAAAAATCAAAATGACCCGCCCACGGGGCAATGAATGGGTGCTTTGAGCGCCAAATGTGGAATTCGTAAAAAACCGTCATAAAATAGGCGAAAAGGGTCTCTGGGCGCATTGACAGCCTATCGGCCGCTGCCTATGATGCCCGCCACGCGCCGGCCATCCAGTCGAAGCGTCCGATCGTTGGACACAAAGCGCTGCCAAAGGCAGCGATGAAAAATTGCGCACCCCCGGCGTTCGCGCCGCAATGGAGCGGCCCGAAGGAGCTGGTCAATGCAAGCGGAAGAATTCGCCAAGTTTTTCGAGAAGTCGCCGGAAAAGTATCCGAGCACTTTGAAGGATCATTATCCGTGGGTGCTCGACCAAATTGTGGGCGCCTGGGATCGACCGATTGAAGCGCGCCAAATATTTTTGGATTTGGTGGTCGACTTGCGCGGCAATCACCTGGGCTTTCCCCAAGAGGCCATGAAGGAAATTTTGTTTTTGGCCAATTTGTATTATGTGTGGGTCGAAGAGCGCAAGAAAAAAGCAGATCCCGCGTTGCTGGACAAAATCAGCAAAAAAAGGGCTTCGCTCGCAGAAATGCAATCAAAAAGGATGGCGCCGGAAATGCTGGAGAAATTTGTGAAAATCCGCGAATTCGCCCAGTCCGATTCTCCTATGCCCATGCTGCTCACTTTGGAGCAGCACGGATGGACGGTCAACCAAGCCGACGGCGAAGGGAAAACGCCCATCGCCCTCGCCGCCCAATGGGGCGCGCTGCGGAGCATAGACGCCCTGGCTCAGCGCCAGGGCAATCCGCACATCAAAGACCGCGACGGCAACACGCCGCTGCATTGGGCTGTGGCGCGCGGGCATTTGCGGTGCATGGAGCTCTTGCTTTTTTACGGCTCGGACCCCAACGACAAAAATCGGGATGGAAAAACAGCGTTGCATTTGGCGGCCATCAAAAGCGATTCGCGGTTTGCTCGGCGGCTGCTTGATTATGGCGCTGATCCGCGCGCGGTCGACAAAAATGGCGATTCGGCGCTGCATTTCGCGGTCAATAAAAGCCAGATGGAAATTATTCAAAAACTCGCAGATCATGGCGCGCAAGAGTTTTCTCCCAACAAAGAGGGCATCACGCCCGAACAATTGGCCAACAGCAAAGGCTTGGATGCGGCCATTCGCTTGTTCGAGCAGCGCAAGGTGCGCGAGGAAGGCCGCAATGACACGGGCGCATCGATTTATCCTCGTTGATTGGGCGTCCATTGCGCGCGCCGGATGAGAGCGAGAAAAAAGACGCCTCGGCGTCTTTTTTTCTTGCCCCAATCAAAAAGAGGGCGCCAAACGAAAACGAACAAAAAACCGCAAGCTGTGAGGCAAGCGGTTTTTTGCGAAATCCAACGAACGAGCAATCAGTTGCCCAGGACGTTCTTTTGCAGCGTGTTCTTCGCGCCGCCGGTGCCCAGGGTTGAATCGCCGCCCACGGTCAGGAACGTCGGCAGGCCGAGCAAGGCGCCCGCGACCAGGCCATACGTCACCGGGGCCGACAGCTTCACTTGTTGCGGATTTTCGTGGTGTTCGCGAAGCTTCATGGCAGCCTTCACGCCGAAGCCAGCGCCGCCGAGGTAAGCGCCGCCGCTGATCACGTCAGCGATGGATTGAAAGTTGGTCGTGGTGTTGTTCGCGACGTCAGCGATGGTTTCGGCCATTGCGTGGTCAGCGAACAGAGCGATCGAAGCCATTCCGGCTGCGAAACCGGCGGCGCGCACGAGCGCGGATTTGAGTTGCTTGGTCATGTGGAAGCCCGGATAGCGGTTGAAAAACAAACGATGTGGTTCACGAGGGAGGAAAAAGAGCCGCAAGTCGTGTGGCGCGCGGCTCTTTTTTGAAACGGATCAAGCAAAGGACAAAACAAACAGCATTGCGCGAAAGAATGAAAACCACGCAACGCTTGTTGGATCAGTTGCCCAGGACGTTCTTTTGCAGCGTGTTCTTCGCGCCGCCGGTGCCCAGGGTTGAATCGCCGCCCACGGTCAGGAACGTCGGCAGGCCGAGCAAAGCGCCCGCGACCAGGCCATACGTCACCGGGGCCGACAGCTTCACTTGTTGCGGATTTTCGTGGTGTTCGCGAAGCTTCATGGCAGCCTTCACGCCGAAGCCAGCGCCGCCGAGGTAAGCGCCGCCGCTGATCACGTCAGCGATGGATTGAAAGTTGGTCGTGGTGTTGTTCGCGACGTCAGCGATGGTTTCGGCCATTGCGTGGTCAGCGAACAGCGCGATCGAGGCCATTCCGGCTGCGAAACCGGCGGCGCGCACGAGCGCGGATTTGAGTTGCTTGGTCATGGTGTATCTCCCGGATTAAAAAAATAAACACGAAAACTCAAAACCCTTTTGTTTCGGCCTTCGACGCATATAGCAAAGCGCAAAAAAACAGCCCTCGCAAGGCTTTGCCGCAAGGAATAAGCAGTTTTTGGATTTTTGCCTCCGAACGGCGCGCGGAGTCAGCGATCCATGAGCAAAAAGAGGGAATTCGACCGATCAACGGGGCTTTTTGGTTTGATTTCAGGCGGGTTTTTTCGTTTTTTGCGGGCCAAGCTCTTTTTGAGGCCAAAAGAAAGAGAAAAAGTAAGGACGAACGGATGGAAATTGGGAAAATAAAACAAAAATTAAATGCCAAAAAATACAAAGTCAAGAGTCTTGGGCGGCCATTAACCGTAAGGTGGAAAGGAGTCTGGTTTTTCGCCATCAAACGGAGCTTGCGGCGAAGGGGAAAGAAAAAAAGAGCCCAACGGATGCTCGCGGAGGCCAAAAAGCGCAAAGGGCTGTTTTCACCAGCTTGCAGTGCCCGCGGGGCAGGTGGTGGTCGTTTGGCTAAAACTCGAGGAAGAGACGGCCGAGCATTGAGTGCAGGAGCAGCGCGTGTTCGCTTGATTGGCGCCGGCCCAGACTCCGCCGTATCCGCTGTAAAATCCTGCCAGGTAGTAAGCGCTGCCGTCGCTGGGCACCGCATAAGTGTAGAGGAACATGCTGGCGTTGGGCGTGGCGCTAGGCATGGTGGCTGGATACACATTGTTCGCCATCATGGAGCGCTCAGCGGCCGTGGCGCCTTGCCCGATGCTGGACGTGAGCTGATTAAGGCGCGTTTTGCGCATGCTGTCGGTGTAGGCCTGAAACGCTAGGGCGGAAAGGATCGCGACAATAATGACCGCCACCAGCAATTCCAGCAGAGTGAAGCCTCTGGAAAGGGCGCGAAGAGGGGGGGGCGAAGGGGGGTTGCGTAGGACCATCAAGGAAGCTCCAAAAACAAATCGGGGTGGGTTGAACGCCGTCGCAAGCGGCAGCGCCGCCACTTAAAATATGAATACCTAAAAATTGAAGCCTAATGGCCTCCAAGTCAAGCCCGTTTCGCCCTTATCCCGCCCAAGAGGCGAAAAAAAAGCAAAAAAGAAAAGCCCCTCCAATCTTGTAAGCAAAAGAGGGGCAGAATCAAGGCGATTTGACGGGGTTCAAGAGGCTGGGCGACAATGGGCGCGCGTTCGCGGCTTTTTTGGCCAGAACACTGGCTGGCGGCTCCTGCGTCAAATCAATGTTTCTCGGTCCAGGCTGACGGGGGGGGCCGCGGGGAGGCCGATGGCTTCCCAAGGCCAGGCAAACGCCACGAAAAAGTTGGTGAGCTCGCGCCAATTAAGCCGCATGTTGGCATCTCCGGACAACGAGGAGACGGGGGCCGCGAATTGCCCCCACCCGCTGCCGGGCAACGCCGAGCCCCCATTGGCGTCAGCGAACACATATTGCAAGCCGTTCAAGGAGGCGGCGGGGGCGAAAAGGGCCTCCCCCGCGCCCAGCGCGTTGACGCCGGAGCCCAAAGCCGCGTCGCGGAACTTGGTGTTGCCCAAAGAAACGGCGCCGGTCAGCAACGCCAAAGGCCCTATTTCATCGGCCGTTTGGGAGCACGGATCCGAGCCGATCGTGACGGGAATGTAGAGTTTGTTTTCCGCGATCGTGGGGGCTGCGGTGATGACGCCCCCAGCCGGCATGGTCGGAACGCCCGTCGAGCTGGCGGCCGAAAATTGCCACAGGGCGGTCCACGCGGTGGCGGGCGCCACGGGCGGCGTGAGCGCCACCAAGCGGCCCGGCGTGTTCGCGAGGAGAATCAACTTCAAGGAGCCCGGAGCCGAGCCGGGCAGATAAGCCCCGGACACATTGGCGACGGCGGAGCCCGAGGAATCCCCCAAAGTCCCCGGCGATTGGGCTCCCAAAACGCCCTGCACCATGCCCGAGGAATCCCCATAATAAGCCGCCGTGTCGCTCAAATACAGCGCATTGCTTGTCGCGGAGGTGGGCAGCGTGTTCGTTTGGGGGGCGGAGCCATCGGCCAGCGCGCGCCGCGTGAGGACATTGCCCACAATATAGGCGACTTTTCCCGCAGCGGATCCTGTTTGGTCAACAGCCATGGTCGGCGCCGCGCCTCCAAAGGGAGCGCTGGGCGAAACGGCGCCGCTTTGGTAGTCTTTCCATGCGACGGCCGTGAGCGCGCCTGTTGAAGGAGTCGTGGCCAGAGCCAAATGCAGCGCGCCTTGCATGCCGGTGGCCGTGATGTAATTGACTCCGCCTTGCGAATACGCCGCAATCTGCCCCCAGGGGTGAGAGTTCATCAAAACGCCAGGCGCCGCGGTTGCGGGCAAATTTTCTCGCGGGAAAAACGCCCAAACCAAAGCCCCCGTCGTTTTGTCAAACCCATACAGCATCCCGTCGTCGTCGCCAATGACCACCAACGAGCCTGAAATGACTGGCGCGGTTCGCCATGGCCGTCCCATAAGGCTCGTGGCCGAGCGCCCAAAAAGCCAGGCCCCGCTCTGATAATCCGGGTTGAGGGTCGCTTGGATCAAATTGGCGTAATTCGCGGAGCTCGCTCCGAACGCCGCGGCGTCCGCGTTGATCAAGGGCACAAGGCCGCCTGAAGCGTTTTGGGTCATGACGCTCGTTTGGCGTTGCGCGACCGTCATCAAGCTCGCTGCGTCCCAGCTGGGCGAGGCGCTCGCGGATCCGTCAGCCCCCAAAGGGACGGCGTATAAATGCCCGCTGATCCCTGGAGCGCCAGAGCTGTCAAGGTCTTGTTGCTCGGCGAGGTAGGCGAAATCTCCCGTTTTCGCCATGGGCGGAATCGCGGCCGGCGCCAAAGCATAGTTCCCCGCGCGATAATTCGCGGTGGTTTGGGCGCCTCCAAAAGAGCCTGTGGGGGAATAATAAAAATAGGTGCTGCTGTTGTTTTGAAACGTGATGTTTTGGGCGACCATCTCGCCCACAAAGGCGAAATTGCCTCCTTGGCTCATCGACACGCTGCCATTTTGGACATAGAGCGACGCGGCCATTTGAACGCCATTTTGAAAAGACATGTTGCCGTTGTAGACCCAAATTTTGAGATTTTTGGCATTTTGGGCCGCCAAATTGGACAACGCGACATTGTTGCAATTGACAAAGTTGTAGCAACTGGTGCCCCCGTTGACCGTGAAGCCATTCAAAATATACAAATTGACGGGCCCTGAGTCGCTAAGCGTCACGTTGCAGCCCGCTTGCGCGCTGAAATTCTGGATAAAATAGTTTCCGGCGCCAAACGAAACCCCCGCGCCGTTGCAACCGCTCAGGCTAAGGGTGTTGATGTTGACGCCAGCGGCATTGCCCTGCAGCGCGAGCGAGGTGCCATTTTGCGCGCTGAGCGTTCCCCAGTCGGAGTACGACGCCGAGGGCACAGCAAGCGGCGTCCCTTGCGGGCCAATCGAAAAAGCGCGGCCATTGCTGTTGATGGTTTGCGTGCCGCCGTTGACATTATAGTTGTTGCCGCCCAATGAAATTTGCGAGCTGTTTGAATAGCTCACGGCATAGCTGTTCGCGTTGTATTGGAAGGACGGCAACGTTTGCGCGGTCGCCGGCGTGCCAGTCGCGGACATGGGCGTGGCCGGACTCGCGGAGTGATTGTTGCACAGCGTCCCCGCTTTCGCGTTGCCTGGCTCGGTGAATCCTCCCGAGGGCGCGTTCAACGCCGTTCCATTGTAAAACCATGGATTGCACGCGCCGTTTGCGTCCGATTGGCTCGCGCTGATCACGCCGCCAGAAAACACATTGAAAACGGCGCCTTGCGCCGCGCCGCCGGTGCTGACCGCCGTGCACAAACTGGCCGCCTGCGCCATGAAGACGTTGGCCGTCAACAAAAGCAAAACAACCAAGCGCATTAAATGCCTTGGCTTCGCCAGGGAAAAACGAAGACGTGCAGACATGGGACACTCGGGGGAGTTGGGCCAATCGCCCAAATTATTCTGAGCGCGCCCAATGATTGTGAGCCGCGCTTGTTGCCGTCTAGCGGCTTTGTCGCAGTATGCGTGCGCTTTTTTCGTTTTCATAGGCGACGTCGCGAAGGAAACGTCAGCTGACACCCTGAAAGTGATAAGAGGACCCAGAGCCCACTAAAAGCCTACAGGATACGAAAAAGAACGGCAATAAAATAAGGAAAAAGAAAGCAAAAAATTGGTGAATAGAAGGAATTAAAGGTTTTTAGTATGTTTCAGTATTCATTTTATTCGTTTTTTCACGATTTTATACGTAAGCGATCATTTTATGACGCCATTCGATCATCCATAAAAAAGAGCCGCATGAAAGGCGACTCTTGGCATCGCGAAAGACAGCAAGTCCGCGTCACTGCGAATATTGGCGATGAACCGCGAGAATGACTTGTGTGCCCGGTTTCGCTCCGTTCGCGTAAGCGTAAATCGTGAATTTATACAGGTTGCTCGCCATTCCTGTGGCGGCCCCTGATCCATTCGCGAATCCTGTGCCCGTGATGGCCGTGGCGCCTTCATACACCACAAAATATTGTCCATTGGGCAACGAGGGATCCACCTGCACGCTCGTGGCGCTCGCTTTGGGCCATGGAGTCCACTGCGGAGCGCTCGCGCGAGGATAAAATGTCGCGTATCCTGATGTGCCCAGGGCGCCGGGGATGTTCGACAAGTTCGCGGTGACAAAAGCCTGCGTTTGCGTTTCGGCCAAGCGCATGGTGCCCTCGGCCACAAACAAGGCTTTCTGCCGATCGCTCCATCCCGTCGCGCTTTGGGCGTTTTGTGTCGCGACAAGCGCGCCGCCAAGGGCAAGCATGGCGGCCGCGAAAACCATAATGAGCCCCACAATCAAGGAAAATCCTTGCTGAGGGCCTGGATGAGCGCGAAAACGCGAAGAGCCGATCATTTTAAATTCCAATTAAAATCTGGGTGCATGAGGCGCCGTTGTTCGGCGAATTCACCTGGGTAAAACAAGGCTGGCAAAGACGCGATTGCTGGTTAAGCTACCGCGTCATTGCGTGTTGCGCAAGGTGACCGTGGTGTCCAGCGGAGCGTAATAGCCTCGATCTGGCGCGGTCGCGGTCGCTCCGCTGAAATAATAGGTCATCGGGGCATCCACGGCGTTGGCGTTGGCTGAGCGCAACAAAAGATGGAAATTGAGCTGGACGACTTGCGTCCAATCCGAAACGCTCGCCGCGTCGACGGTCTGGTCCGCCACGCCGTCGCCATTGCTGTCCACGCCATAATTGAAATACAGCTGTGTCGCAAGGGTCGTGATCAACGCCGCCGTTCCTTGCGTGGCTGAAACGCGGTAAAGTCCGTAAGGACGGCCCACGGGCGCTGCGATGACATACCAAATGGCGTCAATGCGGGAAACTTCGGAGCCGATGGCGTATGCCTTCCCCAAATCAGAGCTCGAATTGCCTTGACCCAGCGCGGTCGTGGTGCCTTGCGCATGGACGATCGTGTTGTTGGTGTTGCCTGTCGCCTCAAAAATCGTCGATTGCAAACAATCGCTGATTAAAACGGTGTCGCCCGTGGCGATGGGGGCGCTCGCGCTCATGGGGATGCTGGCAGTGGAGCTGGTCAGGGTGCTAGCAGTGGGCGACAAAGCGCCGTAAGTTCCAAAAAAAACCACGGCGTCGGACTTGGGGTTCATCGCTGAAACCAGCGTCGCGCCCGGAACGGTCGAGTCAAGGGTGATCGATTGGGAGCTGACGTTGTATTTGAAGCCGCGGATGCGATTCGCTGTGTTCACCGCGCTGGAATTGTTGAGCAGGTTTGTCGTCGACGTGGATTTTGCGCAGCCATAGTCGCCCGCGGCGCGCGCGTCGCGGCTGATCAGGTCCGCGGCGAGCCGGCGATCCTCGGTCGGGCGAAGCGTCTGCTCCGACAAGCGTTGGGCGGCTTGTTGGGCCACGAAAAGGCCCGCGGCGCTCGAGATGATCAACAAGGAGATCACCAGAGCGACCATCAGTTCCACCAGCGAGAAGCCTCGCTGCGCGGCGGCGGCGGCCAGCGTCGCCTTGCGGTGAATGGGGAAAACAAAGCGTGCGGGCATGTCAACTCGGATCAAAAGGGTTTTCTTCGCAAACAGGGGGGGCTGTGAAAGGGCACAATAAAAACAATCGAAAAAAGAATCAGCTGCTCGAAAGGTTTTTGACCGTGTAAGTGGCGCTCGAGGCGGCTTCCCCCGCCACGGTCCATTGCACTTGAACGGTGCAAATTGAACTGACGCAGGAAATGGAGCCCTGGCCTTGCGGCAGGCTTTTTTGCAGTTGGACGATCCACGCCGAAACCACGGCGTTGCCTGACTGTTGACTGGACAAACTGAGCGTCCAAGCGGTGTCGGGCTGGCCGCCGTAGGCGATGGCGTCCATTATTTCTGAGGCCCGGGTGGCGGCGACGGATGAAAAATTGGAATCCTGGCCCAAGCGCAGGCCTTGCAATTGAAGCTGCAAGGCGCCCAAAAGGCCAAGCCCCACGATCACCATGGCGATGAGAGCTTCAATCAACGTGGCCCCAAGCTGCCTTTTTGCGCGAGCGGAGCCGAAGCGAACAGCGGAGAAGCGAAACGGGGCCATAACGGATGCTCATCAAATGGGGTTGCAAAAAACAAAAAGGCTCAATGCCGATGGTCGATCAAAAACCGCGTGGCGTCAATCGCCGACCACCGCGACCGATCCGCCGGCATACACGGTGACCGTGGCGGGCGCGCCGGCGGCGTTGACGGAGGAAAATTGCGCCGTGCCGTCAAACGTGTTGGAGGCAAGGCCGGTGGGGGCATAAATCACTTGCGTGAAGTTCGATTGCATGGTGGCGCCGTGAAATCGAGCCGAAAAATCCGTGGCCGAGACGCAAGAGACGGCCGCCGCGCTTTGGACCACGGCCCAGGCGACCGCGCTCGCGCCGCACCCCGGCGCCACGCTGTTCACATACAAGGTGGCGGGCTGCCCATTTTGAAGAGCGCGCCCGCGCGCGAGCGCCGCGGCGTGGGCAAAGGCGTCCGCGGCGGTTCGCGAGCGAGCGGCATTGATGCCGACGCCCATGTTTGGGACCGCGACCGCCAACAAAATGGCGGCGATCCCAAAAACGACGATCAGCTCGATGAAGGTCATCCCCCGTTGCGCCGAGGAAAACCGAGAAAAGGAGAAAACGCGCATGAAGGAAACCCAAAAGGGACAAGGCCGCCATAGGGGGCCCGGGGCCGCAAAACAGCGGCCCTCCACCTTTTTAACGGCCCCGCCTCGATTTGGCAAGGGCTCGTCGGGGCTAAAACGCCAAACGCCGCCAAGACTTGCGCGTTGAAAGCGCGAAAATGAGTTCAAGCGTCCGACGGTCGGTTTTTTATCTACGAAAGGATTGCGGACCCTGATTTTCGGCGCTATTTTTCAGCCGAATCGCCCGAAGCCCAATCGATGAAAATCAATGCGCTAGCGGCGAAAATGACCGATTTCGCATCAGCGTCAGGGAGAGCAAAAATGAACGCCGAGTTGTCCGCGGCATGGGTGGCCTGGATCCAAGAAAATTTGGCGCAAGGCCACTCCACGGACGCTTTGTCCGAAGCGCTTCGGCAGCGAGGCCTTCCGATTGCCCAAGCCAAACGCATTGTGGCGGAGACCCTGGCGCGCTTAAACGGCGCCCGGGGCTCCCGGCCAGCGGAATCGAATGGCGATTTTTTCAAGAGATCCTTGCGCGGGGGGGCGGGGAGCGACGCCGAATCATCCGGTCGCGTTCTGTTCAAAAGGCCCGAGCTTGATCCATGCGAGCCCTGGATTGAGTTGCCAGGCGCGCGCTCGCGCGTGGTGTTCAACCTCAATCAAAACGCCCCGCAAATTGTTTTTTTGGATCATTTTTTGTCGAATGACGAGTGCGCGGCGTTGATTGAGTGCGGACAGCCAAGATTGGAGCCCTCCTCCGTGGTGCTGGAAAACGGAGAAATCAAGCCTCATGTGGCAAGAACCAGCCGCGGGGCGATGTTGCCGCGCGCGCTGACGCCCGTGGTCGCAGGAGTGGAGCGACGCATTGCGGCCTTGTGCGACTGGCCTGTGGAGCGCGGCGAAGGGTTCCAGATTTTGCGATACGAGCCCGGCCAGGAATATCTGCCCCATTATGATTGGTTCAAAGATCCACGAACGGGCGCCTCCGAAAGCGCTCTTCGCGCCGACGCCTTGGGAAGCCGCGTGGCGACATGGGGTCAGCGGGTTGCCACCTTGCTGTTGTATTTGAACGACGTGCCGGAGGGGGGAGCCACGACGTTTCCGCGTTTAGGGCTTAGCGTGCAGCCCAAAAAAGGCTCGGTGCTTTATTTCGCGAATCTCACGGAAAACGGCGAGCGCGACACTCGCGCGCTGCATGCCGGCGCCCCTGTCAAGAAGGGCGTCAAATGGGTGGCGACCAAATGGCTGCGAGAGCGGGCTTGCCGCGACTGACCGCAAGCGCGCCCATCGCCGACGGCTCTTTCTTAAATCCGGCGCGCGCGCGCTTTTGGCGCCGAAATCGCCTCGGCGGATGGCCGTGCGTTTTCTGAAACAATGGCCGAGAGCGCCAAGCGCTCCATTTGCGCTTTCAAGGACGGGCGATGCGACAAAAAATCCGCGATTCCAAAAGAGCCGTCGCGCTCAAACGTTTGCCCCAACTTGGCGCCCGCGGCCCCAAGCGCCTCGGCGAAGGCGACCCATTCCTTTTCGTCATGGCTCCCGGTCGAGGGGAAAAGGCACAACAGCCCCAGCGCGTCGAGCTCTATCTCCGAAGGCGTGCCGACGCTGGCCAAAAGCTTTTTGGCCATGGGATTGCGAGAATGCTCCGTTTCAAGGAGGAGGCGTTGGGGCAACGCGCCTATTTTGATTCGATTGCGCGCCGGAGAGCCCGCAAGCAAAAGCGCTTGCGCCAAGCCCCCGTGGCCGTTGACAATCGCCAGGGACAACGGGTCAAAGCCTGGGAGCGCCTCCGCGGCTCCGGTGTCAAATTGCCCATGCTGCGGAAGCGGCTCAAAAGGGTCGAGTCCGTGCCCGCGCGCCCACTGCACCATCACATGCAGGCGGCTGGATTCCCATGCTTCGGGGCTGAGCGTCTGGAGCGTCGAATGGTTGCTTGAGCGAGGCGGGGCGAGCAACTCTCGGTTTGCGGCGGATTTGAGCCGCGCGATCGAGCAGACAAGCGGGGCGCCCCCTGAGGGCAATCGGGCGCCCGCCGCGAAGAGGGCGTCAGCCACGGCATGCAGCCCGCAGCCGGCTGCGCGCGACAGAAGAAGCGATTGCTCGCGCGCGTCCGGCGCCGCGTGCGCCAATGTGGGAGCCCACAAAGAGGCAATTCGGCGTTGGGCTTCTTGGGGCAAATTGGCGCCGCGAAGGGCAACCGCAAAAGGCAGCTGGCCATCTTGCTCGCGCATGCCCAACAAAGGGGCGCCCCATGGGCTGACCGCGTCGCTGGCCGCGCGAAACGCCAAAGCCGGCAGCTTGTCCAGGCTTGCGCCCCCCAACAAAGCGGACAGCGCGGTGCTCGGCTCCGTGGCCGGGGCGCCGCGTCGCGGCGGCGCCGTGTCGAGCACGTGAAAAACAGGGCCCGCGGCCTGTCGGGTCGTTTGCGCGCCGTTTCGCAGCGCGATTTCCCAAGCGTCCGCCACAAAGCAATAAAACAAAGGTCCGCGCCCGGAGCTGTCAGCCTGGCTAAAACTCGCTTGCGCCACTGGGTTGCGCGCGATGATCTCAAAGGCATGGGTGAGTTGGCGATCCGCTTCATGGCGCTCTGCGGCGTCCGTCGCTTCATTGCGTTTCTTTCGCCACGCGTCGGCGCACAGGCGAGCGGAAAAAAACGCTGAGCTGTCTGCATAAGCCGGCAACCCAAGCCCTGAAAGGAGCTCCATCCAATCGCCATTCATAAATCGGCACGCAGTCTCCCACGGACCATCTCCGAACACGCGAGGCTCGGAGAGCGTGGCTTCATGCCGGGCGCCTTCGCGTCGACGCTCTGTCCACGCCAAGCGAGCCACGGGGCCCAGCCTTGCCTCAAAACGCATCGACTCTTCAACCAATGCGCTCGGCAATTCATTGGCCCATTGCGCAGAGCCGCGCCGCTGTTTGCGCAGCGCCCGAATGGCTTCGGCGGCGGCGAGAATCCGCGATTTTTTGCCTTCCCCTCGATCCGCCTCCGCGACCGCGCGCAAAAAGAGCCAAAGGCTCGCGATCGGATAGGCGCTGGCGAGCGCTGCGGCCAGGTGCCCGCGCAACTCGGCGCGACCCGCGCGATTGAACACGTCGCGCAGGGGCGCCACCAGTTGAGAGCTGCGAGAGTGCAAACAAAAAAAGGCCAATTGGGCCTGCGCGTCATGCGCGGATGGGCTCCAAAAATCAAGCGCGCCCCAATTCACGCGGCTGGCCACGCGCGCGCGCGCGGCGCTCGCTTTGGCTTGCAAGAACGTCTGTCCTGCCCACGCCACCCAGGGGGCAGGCATCTGCGCGCAGCCCGTCGGAAGCGCGTAGGCGCCCAATTGAACGCCGGCGAGCATTTGGGCGGGGGGCTTCTCCGGGGTCCACTCCAAAGGATCCAAGCCATAGGCGTGCTTCAAAAACGTCTCTGACGCTTTTTTGCAGCACGCCTCCTCGCTGAGTCGATCGGTGGCGTCCGGGTGGGCCAGGCTCCATTCTCGCCATGCGTCTTCGATGCGCGTCAGAGCCGTCCTTTTTCCGTGGGCCAACGCTCGCAACCAAGCGGCCAAAAAATCAAAATGAGAAAAAACGGGTTTTTTTTGATGTTGCGCCAAAACCCATTCCAAGGCCGCGTGCGTGCCCATGACGGCGGCGCACAGAGTCAGAAGGCGGCCCACCGGCTCATTGCGCGCCTGGGGGCTCTTGGCGTCGCTGATCCGCGTCGCTTCGGTGGCCGCTGGCGCCGACCAATCCACAGGCGGCTCGCCCATGGCGCTGGGGCGCGAAAAGCCCAAGGCGCCCTTGAACGCCAAAAAGCGATCGCTGTCGGCCACGCAAAATAGAATGGAGGTCGAGCGCAGCAAAGCCTCCGCTTTGGCCACCGGATCGATTTTGGAGCGCAAGGCCGCTTCCAAAGGACCCATTGACGAACCCGTGAGACGGGTCGCCGGAGCGCCGCGGCGCAACAACCACTGCACGCCGGCGAGAGTGCCGGCCCAGCAAGCAAGCTCTAGCGCGGATTGTCCGCGCAAAGTGTGCCCATTGAGCAACACGCGCCGCGCGCGAAGGATGCGCAAGGGGGCCGGTTCGCAAAAACGAGTCGCGCAAAGGAGCAACGGGGTGAAGCCATAATGATCGGCCTGGCGAGCATTCGCGCCTGCCTCAAGGGCCAGGCGCATCAAGGGCAAATTGCGCGCCCAAATCGCCGCGTGCAAAGCATTGCGCCCCATTTCGTCCGTCGCCTTGCCGTCAAAGCCCAGCGCGAGCAACGACCGAGCCGCCGCCTCATGTCCGCGAAAGCACGCCAGAAGAAAGGGATGGCGTTTTTTGAGGGCTTCCGGATCGAAATCTTGCCCCAATTGAGCCAAAGGTTCAAGCGCGTCAAAAGCGTCTTCGGCGGCGTTTTTCGGCGCCACGCCCAAATTGGCTGCGGAAGGGGCCGCGGCGATTTGAACGGCGGCGGGGGCTTGGGAGGGGGCGGCCTTTGCCGCCAAATCCTCCTCGTCGCCATCTTGGTCATCTTGGTCATCGGACGCGCCCACAATGATTTGAAAGCGCGGCTTTTGCTCTTGCGCAAAGGCCTCGCCCACTTGGCGCAACAGAGCGCGCCCTGAAAGGCGCGCCCCCAAAAGATCAATGGCCTCCGCGCGATCAGACCAGGCGGCCTCGCGCAGCGCTTGCAGGACGTCGTTGTTTTTGAGTTCGCCGACGACATCCAAAATCAAGCCCAAAGTCACGCTGTCCGCGCCGTAACGGATCGCCAGCGTGAGAAGCTCCGGCTCGCCGGCCACGGGCCGGACCGCGCGCAATCGGTCGGCCAACGGAAGGGCCGCGGCCAGGGGGCACAAAACTTGAAGCTGAGGCCACGACCGGGCGCGGGCGGCTCGCTCCAAAACGCCTCGCTCATTGCCGTCGCGCTCAAGCAGCGCCCCTGGCGCGCGCGCCAACAAAGCGCGCAAAAGCCCGTCGCCGTCTTCGCCCGTTTGGGGGAGGATGTAGAAAAGCGGCGTCTGACCCTGCCGGTCCGGCCGCGCAAGGTCCTCCAGCGGCGCTGTTTTAATCAGATGCAGGGCGCAGCGGGGCGCTTGCGCCTCCAAAGCGGCCACAATCATCCCGTCGCCGCGCTCCCAGGCCAACTCCCAATCCGAAGCCAAAAGAAACGCGTCGAGCGCGGCCGGTTCGTCGCGGGCGATTATTTTGCGCATTTGCCGCCAACGAGCGGCGCGGGTCGAGGGGTTCAAATGATTCTCCAAGAGGACGGCGGCAGGCCTGAAAGCCTTGATTTGCCTAGACAGGGGTTAATGATAAACCAAAAACTGCCCTGCGGGTGGGGAATTATTGACGCGCGCGCAGAAAAGGCCGCGACGGACCCATTGAGCCGGGGAGGCGAAAGCGCGCGCTACCCAAGAAGCGCAACGCGAGAAGGCGTGGAAACCGCGAGCAATCGGGCCCGCGCCGCTTCGCCAAGCTTGCAGTCAGCGCTTCACAAGCGTCGCCCGCCTGGGCGTGTGTGGGGCGAACGATCCCCATTTTCCTTCACGGACGCGGACGGCTCGATCGCTGAGCGGATCGCAGGCCCCTCGATGGCGGTGGCGAACCATGCGCGAAGGGCTTGGTGCGCGTCGTCTTCGATCCCGAAATCCAACGGAGACAGTCCGGCGGAGCTCAACGGCAGGGGCTCTCCGCTCTCCAAGTGATAACGCTGCGCCAAAAACAAAACAATTTTGATTTTTTCTTCTTGGTCGGAGCCGTTTGCGAGACCCTGCTGCGGGAGCGGAGAAATCGAGTTGGCCGGACGCTCCATCAGGCGATGCAAGAGCGTCGTGCGATGCAGCGCCTGGTCGGGCGTGTGCTCGGGCAGCAGCAACAGCCGCAAGTCCGGGCCGCGAGCGGCCATCAACTCAACCCCCTGAAAGTAAAAATCGTAAGCCGCCAGCCCCAGGGCGGTCACGGGAGCGCAATACAATGAGGGCTGCGCCCCAAAATCCAACAAAAGCTCAATCTGGCGGCCTCGGCGCAGGCGCACGGCCACTTGCAAAGCGTTTTGTGGGCGAGACCGCCCCGCCGCTTTGTTGGGATCGACGCCCGCGGCGAGCAACCGTTGAGCCTCCGTTGCGTCATCTTGAACGACCGCCGCTTGCAACGCGCTCAGCGCCTCATCCGAATGTGGATCAAACATCATGCAAAACTCCAAGGGAGGCTTCACTTTATGCTCGCGCCGGGCTTTTGACAAGGGAAGCTGCGCGTTGGTCCGAGAAATCACAGCGGGCAGGGCGAGAGTCTCGCCTTTCGTGAGAAAACGCACGATAATATCGGCGAAAGCCAGAGCGGCGGTTCTGCCGATGTTCAAAAAGCCACGGGCTTTGCCCGGTGTCCACCAAGCGAAGAAAATGCGTTTCCCCCTGAATAAAACACCTCATCCGTCTCGCGACTCGTGGGGTTTTGAAAAATTAAACCTCGCGACGGCTTGCCCGCTCCCGCTGGCGCCCCATCCCGGCGCCTTCGCCGTGGAGCGCTCCAAACACATCCATGAGGGCGTGGACCTTTATGGACTGGTGGGCGAGCCTGCGTTTTGCGTCGAAGACGCGATCGTCGTCGCGGTCATTGATTTCACCGGCGAAGCCGCGGGCTCCGGCTGGTGGCTGCCCACAAAAGCCGTCATGGCGCAGGGCGCGCATGGCGTTTGGGTGTATGGCGAAGTGGATGTGCCCGAAGGGATGGCTGTCGGCGATCGCCTCAAGGAGGGCGATCCCGTGGGGACTTTGGCCCGCGTCTTGCGCAACGACAAAGGACGCCCCACCTGCATGCTCCACGTGGAGCTGCGCGCTCCGGGCGGCAGCCTCGGCAGCGATGACTGGCCGTTGGGCCAGCAAAAGCCAAGAGGATTGCTCGATCCAACCCCCGCCCTGGCCGCCGCGGCCGGCTGGCACGCTCTGGCCGACGCCTTGCTGGACGGCGACGAGCGCGAGGTTGACGCTTGTCTGCGAGCCGGCATCGCCTCGCCTGCGCTCTCGCCCTCCATTCGGCGCCGCTGCCGCGCTTGGATATGAGGGGTGGGCCCCAAAGGCTTCTCCTGAACAAAAAAGCCAGCGAAACGCCGGCTTGCTTGTTGCTGCCGCCTCACAATTCACGCGGCAAGGCATTGGGCGCCAAAATCAGCAAATGAGCGTGCCATCCGGAGCGTACAAGCGCGTGTAAAGCGGCGGATTGGTGTAATACGTCGTTCCATCCATGGTGTTTTTGAAGGAGTTCGTTCCGGTCCACACCCACATGGCGTCCGTGAGGCTCGCCGGGCTGTAGGGATTCGGCGCCGCCGCGGTCGGAACCAGGCAGAAGCCTGATGTGCGCAAGGGATACGACTTGATGCGAATCAGCGTCACGATGTTGGACGCCTGATTGCACTCTCCGACCGCGATGCCGGCGTCGTATTGGCCGCCCACGGCTTTGGCGTAGGTCGAGTTGCTGTTGATCACGACATTGTCGTAAGCGCCCGCCGCGCTGTTCGCGAAAACCGGGCACAATTCGCGCGGAATTCCGCTGAATTGGAGCGCGAAGCTCGGGGGCGGCCGCGTTTGGTTGGTCGCGGCGCTGGTCAAATTGGAGGGCCCAGGCACAATGCTGCCATACAAGCTGTTTAAGGCTCCGTTCGGGCCCTGAAAAGCAATCGGAGCATAAGGCGCGGCGCTTGCCGCGCTCAAGAGGGGCGTGCTGTAATCGGGGCTGGCGGCCCAAGCGTTTTCAATCGCTTGGCCAAAGGCGACCGCGGCGCCGGCTTGCGCCTGAGCCGTGAGGTTTCGGCCGGATTTATAAGCGCCGACGGTGACAAGGATAGTGAGGCCGCCAATCACCACAATGGCCAAAAGCAACTCAATCAAAGTCAAGCCACGCTGCGCTTTGCGAGCGTTTGAAGGGAGGGCGGCGAACCTGCGCATAATGTCTCCGAGCGCCGAGCGAAAAAAACGGCGCTGAATCAGCAAAAAAGGGGCATGCGGCCCGAACAGCGGCCGGCGGCGAAAAAAGCGCGCCCTCTATATATAAGGGTGAGCGGCGGCCTTGGCAAGGGCTTCAAGGGCGCAAATTCGAAGCTCCGTCAAAAGGAGGCGAAAAAAAGGAAAAAACAGCCAAAAAACACAAAATTCGACCCCAGGGAGGTTGACAGGACCGGCTCAACGCGAGAAGTTCTTGCCGCGGCCAATCAAGGCGGCCAAATGCAAAAGCGCTAGGGGAATGCAATGAGCGAGCGGGACGATTGGGGCGCGATGGCGGGCGCCGACGAGTTTGATGAAGAGTTTTTGGGGCCGCGCCGCTCCAACATCATTTTTTTCGCGGTCCACGTGATTTTAAGCGGAGCGATCTGGTGGTGGGCGAGCCAGTGGGCGCCGCAGGCCGTGGAGCCGCATGTGCGCTGGATCACGCTGGGTGTGGCGGCTGTTGGCTTCTTGTTGGCTTTGGGCTACTGGCTGGCAAGCATGTCGCGCAAATCGTATTACTTGAAAACGCAAAAGGTCAATTTGAGCGACGACGACCGTCGAGTCGGCGCGATGCGGATGAGTTGGCGCGCCTATGGATTGGCCCGATACATGGGAGTTTGCCTGATTTGGGCCGCTCCCTGGCTGGCCACGGCGCACGCTCAAGACCTGGATTTAGTGATCGACTGGTTCGCGCATTTTTTTGTGTTTTAATCCCTCTGCCCGACTTATGCTTCGCGGGTTCATCAGCGCGGTTTGCCTGGCCGATTTCCCCTTGAGCCGGCGAGCAATCTTTTTTGTGGACTGAACATGCATCCAGTGGACTCAAACGATTCGAGCGCGCGCTCCACGGCGCCCGCACTTTCGGGGCAACCAGGAGCCCCTGCGCCCCAATCTGCGCCACGGAGATTCCCCGCGCGCTTTTTTCAGCGAACCGAGTCGTTGGGCGGCGAATCGGCAAAAACCGCGAAGGACAAAAACTTTGGCTGGCGAGCTGCCACCGCGGGCCTTTCAGTCTTTGAGGCGATTGGGGCCGGCATCATTCAGATTTTGTGGCTTGCGCTGCTTTTTGCGCTTGAAGTCGCGCGGCGCGCGTTGTTGAGCTGGGGCGTGTTTGAAGCGGCGAAGATTTTGTTGCCCCACGGTTTTTTCTTGGGCGCGCACGCGATCTTGGTTTTCGGCGCTTTGATGATCGCCGGAGGCGCGTTTGGCTTCGTTTTATGCCTCCCCTGGGCGGCCATCCAAACGTTCGCCGAATGGGGCGATCCTGTCGAGCGCGCCCACCGCGCCGGTTGGCGGCTTTTCGAATGGGGCCGATTCGTGCTGTCCTGGCTGATTTGGTGCGCGCCGTGGGCATTGAGCGCTTGGGCGCTCTCGTTGCCATGGCAAGGGCATTGGGCGGAGTTGGCGACTCAATTGGCGCGCATGCTGAAAATTGGATAAGCTCGCCGGAGCGCGATGCGGCGTTGAAAAAGAACCAAAAAGCCAGGGCGGCGTCCTGGCTTTTTGCCATCCGCGAATCGAGCGTGAAAAAGCAGCCGGGCGAGAAAAAAGCCGAGATGCGTCTCGGCTTCAAAAACGCGGCGCCGCAAGCTCCTTCGCGGTCACGGTTTGGCGGGGGATTTTGCCTGGGCGGGAGAGCCTTTCGGGCTCAACGGATCTTCGATGGGCGCGCTTTTCGGGGCAAGCTTGGCCCCTTCCGGACGGTCTTCCATCAACCAACCCTTTTCGCTTAATTGCTGACGCAACGCGTCCGCGAGCGCCCAATCCTTGGCGGCGCGGGCGGCTTGGCGCTGATCGGCCAAACGAGTGATTTCTTCGGGGATTTCATTCTTGGGCACAAAACCCGGAGCGCTCGCGAAAAACACCTCGCTGGGCTGCGCGAGGAGCCTTAACGCGCCAAAAGCCGCCAAGAAAGACAGCGCTGCGCCGCGCGAGCTCGTTTCGCGGAAAACCCGCGCGCGAGTTTCACACAACGCCAAGGCGCGCGGCGTGTCAAAGTCGTCATCCAGAGCGTCAAGGATTTCGTCGGGAATCGGGGTCTTTTGGGCGCTCAAAACGCCTTGTTCGCCCAAAAGGTTTTCCGCCTTGGCTTTCAATCCATAAAGGCGCTCCAAACGGGTCTGGGCCGCCTGCAAGGTCGGAACCGAAAAATCCAGCGGCTGCCGATAATGGGCGCCCAAAATCCACAAGCGAATCGCTTCCCCGGAGAACGATTGGAGCGCCCCTTTGATGGTTTGGAAATTGCCCATCGATTTGCCCATGCGCGCCCCGCGCGCCAGGACAAAGCCGTTGTGCATCCAGTGCCGAGCCAGCGGAATGCCTGTCGCGGTCTCCGATTGAGCGCATTCGCACTCGTGATGCGGAAATTTCAAGTCTTCGCCGCCGCCATGCAAATCAATTTGCGGGCCGAACAGCGAATGGATCATCGCCGAGCATTCAATGTGCCAGCCTGGCCGGCCGCGGCCCCACGGAGCATCCCACGCCTCTTCGCCAGGCTTTTGGGGCTTCCAGAGCACAAAGTCCATTGGGTCGCGTTTTTTCTCGTCCGCCGCGACTCGTGTGCCCGCGACCAGATTCTCGACGCGCTGGCCGCTCACATGACCAAAGTTCGGAGCGGCAGCCGCGGAAAACAGCACTTCGCCGTCTTCGGCGACATACGCCGCGCCTTTTTGAATCAAAGAGCCGATCAGCGAAATCATCGCTCCGATGTGTTCGGTCGCCCGAGGCTCATGGTCAGGCGCCACGCAGCCCAAAGCCGCCAGATCTTCGCGCATGGAGAGGACCATGCGCTCCGTCAAAGCGCTGATTGGCTCGTTGTTGAGCGCGGCGCGGGCGAGGATTTTATCGTCGACGTCCGTGATGTTGCGGGCAAAGTGGACATGATCGTCGCCAAAACGGCGCTGCAAATGCGCCCGAATGGCGTCGAAGGACACCGCGCTGCGAGCGTGGCCCAAATGGCAATGGTCATACACCGTCATGCCGCACACATACATGCGCACATTGGTGGGGTCTTGGGGAGAAAATGGGATTTTCTTGCCCTGGCGAGGATCATGCACAACAATTTTGCTCACAACGGTGTCCTTAAAAATTATTGAGGGGCCTTCGAGATGAAAACCGCGAAAACCCGGCCTGATTGTGATGCGCGCCGCCTCGGCGCGAGGCGGCTGCGCGAGATGCGGCGTCCGTCAACAAAAACGACGACAAGATCCGCGCGAGCCCGGGAGAGGCCGAGCGCGGAGCGCGGCGAAAAGAGGGCGAAGCCCCGATCGGAGAGACGGATTCATGGTTCGATGATGCCCCAAAAACGGCGCTGGCGTCAAGCCAAATCAAAAAAATGATCCCTCGCAGAATGCGCGCCGCGGCTTGGAGCGACCGCGAGCGAACATCGATCAAGGCAAGCGCTCAATGTTCGTTCTTTTTGCTTCGGGAGGACAGCCGCGCCCACAAGCTCGTTGGCTGAGAGGCTGAATTCGCCGCCGCTTGCGCCGCCGCTTGTTCCACGGCCGACGCCATGGGTTTGCGAATCGCTTCGGGGCCATTGATGCGAAGCTTTTGCTTAAGCAAGCGCTGAATCGTGGCCACGCGGGCGGGCGGCAAGCCCTTTTCAACCAGCATGGACGTGATCGAGGAGCGGTGCGAGCCTCCCATGAAGCCGTCAAGAAGAGTCCATTCCGGACGCGAAACCGTGAAATCGAGAAGCTCTTTCACTTCCGCTTCGAAATCGGCGTCCGTTTGGTCGCGGCGAGCGCGCAGCAACGCAACCGTCACGTTTTCGGCTTTGGCTTCAAAAGCCTTCGCGAACGCTTTGTCCTTCATCGATTCGCGCAACGAGGAGCCGTCAGGCTCCGGCAAATTCGCCGCCGCGCGGCGAATGACGGGGCGCAACAGTTTTTGGGCAATATTTTCCACAGTTCCCTCGGAGGTTTTTATTGGCCGCGGCCAAGGGCGGCAAGCGGTCCAAACGCGTTATGTTTTATGCGAAAAAAGAGCGATAAGCAAGAGCGATCGCAACGCTTGCCCGCAAAAAGAAGGAGAGCGCGCGCCTGGCGTCAGGAAACAAGCCAGAATCGGCTTCTGTGGTGGACAGATGGAGAAAAACAAAAGAAAATGAGAGCCATGAGTTTTTGTTTTGAATCGCTTGGCGTCGTTTTGCCGTTCCGTCCATTTAAATCCCATGCTCTCCGACCCCACTTTGCCTTGCTTGCCGCCAAAGGCGCCTTCCGGCGCGAAACCGCTGCCCGCGCCGGAAGGCGCGGGGTTTTCAGGGGTTTTGTTTCGCCTCTCGGACGGCGAGAACGCCCTTTGGATCACGGCGTCGGAATCGAGCTTGCCGAAAATCATGCGCGCCGGGACGCCCTCGCCGACGGACAGGGAGATTGGATCGCCGTTTGATCGCTCATGGCGCCTGCCCCTGTTGTTCAAAGAGGCTGGCGGCGACTCGCGAGCGGACAAAACCACGCGCGGCGCGCTGCGTTGGGCCGCCCGGGTGGGCAACAAGGCGTGGAGCCGCGCGCCAAAAAAGACCTTTGAAAGCACGCCCGCGATCAACCGGCGTTGGCAAGTCGAAGGCGAAGGAGCCGCGGCTTGGGCGCAAGAATGCGCCGACGCGCTGCTGGTCAACGTGGAGTTGCCTCGTTATTTGGAAATTGACGAGGCCGCTCGCTGGGGGTTGGCGAAATGGGAGATTGGCTTGTTCACGCGAATTGCGTCCGGGAGTTTTGATCGACGAACCCTGGCCGAGGACGATGGCGTCTTCGCGTGGGCGCAAAAGGCGTTTTCCCAATTGGGCTCCACGGTCGCGCTGGGCGCGACCCCCTGCGTCAGCTCGCTCACCGGCCCTGAGTCAATGATTCAAGAGTTCCCGCCCATCTGGGCCCAACACGAACGCGAGCTGCTGGCCACGGCCAGCGTTCGCCCGGTCGCCTCAGAAAACGCCTGCGACAACGCCACCGCTCTGATCGCGAAGAATAAAAAGATCATGCGAATTTGAGCGCGGCCAAGAAAAAACAGAGGCAAGACCCATGAAAGCAAAACGCGGCGACACCAGTGGGTTGGTGGAAGAATTTTTGATGGAGCAAGCGCTGGCCGACAAAATGCTCAACCAAGCATTGGCGGGCATTGGCGATCATGACGTGCATTATTATTCTTTCCATGAGGAGGCCGAGACGCCCTGGGAAGACGCCCAAACGGCGCTGGAGCTGGGCGCGCAATGGCGCCCGCGGCAGACGGAAATCAAGCTAAAAGCGCTCAAATTCGCCAGCTTGCGGCAATTGCGCGCGCTTGAAAGCCTGGGCCTGCGTTTGGAGTCTGCGGATCCCCTGGCTCTCGGCACCGCGGCGGCTCGCGTTGGCTACGCTCCCTGGCTGAATGTGGCGCTCGACGCCCTCGCGAAAAACAATCAAGCGCTGCCCGCTGAAATCGCCGAGTCCTGCGCGCTCGAAGCCGGGCGTCGCGGCCAAAAAGACTTGATTGAGGCGTTTGAGGCCCATGAGCATCTTTCCGACTCTATTTTGAAAAGTTTGGCCCGCAATTGCGCCGCCAATGGGCGCTGGAAAATGTGCGCGAAAATCCTCAAAAAATCTCGCATGCCCGAAGCCGGGCCCAGTCCTCGCCCCACGCGAGCCGGGCGCGATGACCCAGATTGGATGGATGTGTGGGGATTCTGCGTTTCCATGGCCGCGGGCCGAGCGTCCGAAGCCGGAACAAAAGCGTTGCTGAGGGCCTGGCGAGACACGCCGGAAGCGCCCTGGTCGCCGAATCGGGCAACGGACGCCCAAATGTGGATGGGCCGGCAAGACCCCCTGCTTTCGGCGTCCCGAAGCCGCAACGCCCGCAGCGGAGAACGCGTGGCTGCAATGTTGGTGGATGCCGGCCTCGAATGGAAACATTCATTCGCGTTGCCTTATCTGGTTCGCGAGGGCGCGCTGCGTCGCGTGGAGGCCGTTTTGCGACAAGGCGCGAGCGTCTTCGACCATGAGGGCGATTGTGCCCTGGCCGCGGCTGAATCGATGTCTTTGCCCGTTTTGGAGTGGGCTGACAAAATGGGCGTTGATTTCTCAAAGCTCGCCGAACGCGATGGGCGCGATCCGCCGCGCAGCGCTTTGTCTTATTTGCGAAAAAACGCAGCGGATTGGGAAGGAGCGGACGCTCTCGAAATTTGGGGGCGAGTCCAGGCGATGCATGATGCTCGGCAGGTGCGGGCGGCTTTGGCTGAAAATCAGGGAGAGCGCTTCGCCAACGGCGCCAATCAACTCGCCAAACCCAAAAGCCGACGCATTTGAACGCGCGAAAAGTCATCAAGCCAGATCGACGAAAAAGGGCGAAAAGCGGAAAAACCCAAAATCGAGGTTTTTTGCGCCGATAACAAGAGCCGGAGGACTCCTTTTCAGGGGCGTCTATGGCGAGTTGAAGGCCATTTTTTCCGACCGATCGGCGTAAAAGCACCGATGATCGGAAAAACCCGCATAGAAATCGGCGCGGAATTGGATATAATTTGAGAAGAGCCAAAGAGCGCCGGGCGGCGTTCGCAAAATGACAAATTGGCTTGCAAGCCGCGCAGCGGCTAAAATAAAGGATGATCATGAGCGGGGATAAGACGTTGGCGCTGGCAGAGTTGGCCGCGCGTTCGGGGGATTGGGCATCATTGTCAAAGTTGTGGGACGCCGATCAAAAAGACGGGGCTCGACCGGAAAAATGGAGCCGGATTTTGGCGCAATGCGCTCAAATCGGGCAAGACGAATGCTGCAAAGAGTTGGCGTCAAAAATGATGGGGGAGTGGCGGCAGTCAGCCCTTCTCGGCGACGCGTTGTTGGCCGCCGCCAAACGAGGCTTTTGGAAAACATGCAGGGAGTTGCTTGGCGAAGGGGCGGACGCTTCGGGCGCCGCTTCTGAGGCCCTGATCGAAGCGGCGCGCGGCGGTTGGGAAAAAGCCGGGCAAGAGCTTCTGGAGCATGGGGCGGATCCGTGCGCGCAAAACAACGCGGCGTTGAAGCATGCGGCAAAAAAAGGATTGGGCGGACTGGTGCGTTCTTTGGCCCGGCACGGCGCCGAATTGAACGCAAACCAGGGAGAGCCGCTGGTGTTGGCCTCTCGCGCGGGGGCTGTTGAGGCGGTTTTGGCATTGTTGGAAGAGGGCGCCTTCGCCGCTCACGGCGACAGCCTTGCCTTGCGCGAAGCCGCGAAGGCGGGGCACGCCACCGCTTGCCACTTGTTGGTGGAGTTCGGCGCGAAAATTGGAGCAAAAAACAACGAAGCGTTGCGGCTGGCGGTTCAGGAAGGCAAAGAAAAAACGATCGCCACGCTGCTGCGCGACGGCGCCAACTGGGATGACAAACCTGCCGGCGGTTGGGCGCAAACCACGCGCGAATGGGCTTTTGACCCAGGCAACGAGGATGAGCGCGGCGCCATTTTTATTCGAAAGCTGTCCGATTGCGAATGGGACAAGGACCTTTTCCACCGACTGGTCGGCGGTGTCCCGCGATTGCCTGAGTTGCGCCAGCCAACGCCCGCTTGCGCATTTGTGGCGCCAAAACCGCGCGCAGGCATGCGGATGTGAAAGCGCCGCGCGGGAAGCCCAATGCGCGAAAGCGGCTTGAAGAACGCCGACAAAAAAGAGCCCTCAGGCTCTTTTTTGTCTTTCCATCAGAGGCTTGGCTTGCGTCGGGGTTGAGCTGGCGACCCCTGATCATTGGACTCCGGCTGCGCGGGCGCCGCAAGGGGGCGTGTCTTTTTGCTCATGGCCTCGCGGTCAAAGCGCTCCCACTTGATCGCAAGCGCATTCTGCGGCAAGCCCTCTTCGGCGATGAACCGTTTGCGCAAGCTCAGAATGTCCAACTGGACATCAGCGTCAGAAAGCGAGTGAGCCCAGGCCAAAAAAGAGCGCGCCAAGGGATGCGCGTCTTTTTGCAAAGCCCGGCGAAGCTTTTCCTCGGCGGCAGCCAACAGTTGCGGGCTATGCGGGACCTGCGAGCGGGCTTCCGCGATGCTCGCCTTGATTTTAGGCATGCGTTCGGCCGCTGAGCGCATCGTTTTCCAAAACGAATAATGCGGCAGCTTGACCTTGGTCAGAAAACCGTTGGCGTCCTCCACCACAAAACCCTCGATGTCGCGGCCGCGCCATCGATAGGACAAGTCGGCGGTCGCGCGGTGATGCCAATCGCGGAATTCTTGGGCGGTTTTGAAATGAAGCGCTTTTTCTTTCGCGGTGAGGCCAAAGTGATGGGCAACGGCCTTCAACTGGTCGTGCGGGAGCTTGGCGACGGTTTCCGAACGCTGGAAAATATCCAACAAAACCAATTGCGGAGCGTCGTAGTCGATCAGATGCGGATCGCGAACCGGGTCAATCACCTCAAACACCGCGCAGGCTTCGTTGTCGCGCAAATAGCGGCGAATGCCCTCGCGAGTCGTCGCAGGCACCAGCGCGTTGAACACATCCTGGAAAACCAAAGCCATCGGTCCGTCGGTGGACGTTTTGGAGGAAATCACCAATTCTTGCGTTTGCGCGTCAAAGCCAATGTTGCCCAAAAAGCCATTTTCTTTCACATACAGCGTGATGGGGAATTGGAGCGTCTTGGACAGCAGCTCTTCCATTTGCGTTTCATCGCGGCCTTTTTCGTTCACGTTGAAAAACTTGTCGTAGCCCCGGGCTACGATTTCACAGGTTTTTTCGTTGACAAACAGGCCCCGCGCTTTGACCACCACGTCATCCCAAGACTTGTCGAAGAACACGCGCTCGCCGAAATCAAAGGAAACGATGTGGGGCTTTGATTGGCTGTTGTTCACATAGACAAAGGGGTGGGCGCGCAAAGCCTCCATGGCGGCGGGCGAGAGCGCGACGTTTTGCGGCTGCGCCATCCAGGCCGGCGTCAGGTCCTCATTGAAGTCGCGCCCGCGCTCGCGCGCCGAAGTGAACAAATCGTTGCGGGTTTCCATCGTGGTCCATCCAGCGGGGGTGAGCGTGGCCGAACGCAAGTTGCCGCCGTATTCCACGGCGTCTTCGAGATTGAAGGAGCGCGCGGTGGCTTGCGCGGCTTGGTGAGCGTGGTTGCGGTGGCCATGCACTTGAACCCAGCCCTCCTCAGCCTGGCGCTCGAATTGCTCGTCAACCGGGTCGTGCCATTTGCCCGTTCCATGCGAAAGCTGGCGCAAAGAAACGCGAGCCAGCTCCGCCGGCACGGAGCTCAGGCCGCCATGCGTCGCCAAGACTTTGTGCCCATGATAGGAATACAAAATCGCCTCTTGGGCTTTTTGGCAAATGCGCTCGGCGTCCTCGCGCGTCACGCCATGCGCCTTCAATTGCGGAAGCGTTTTGTGCTCAAATTCAGAGCTGACGGCGGGCTCCCCGCGCGCCCACAAATGCAAATGCAGCTCATGGTTGCCCCATAAAAGCAGCACGTTGTCAAGCGGGAGCGCTTGGTCAACGAACCAGCGGCCCACTTCGCCGTTCTGCAATCCGCGGTCGAATAAATCGCCAATGAAGACATAAAGGGATTTGGGGTCAAACCCATGCTCCAAAACGCCACCAGGACCCGTGAGCGGCGTCAGGCATCCTTGCAGGTCGCCAATGTGCACAATTTTGCCGTAGGAGGAAAAATCACGGACCGGCACTTTGAGCCAATCCTTCACGGCTTGGACATGGCTGCCCGAGGCGTCCCACATGATGACCTTGGCGTCGTTGAGGGCCGGAATCCGGGCCGCCGGATTTTGCGACAGATTGTGAAGTTGCTTGTCCAAGATGGGCGCGGGAACCACGCGCTCGTCGCCACGCGAGAGGTTCTGGCGGCGCACGGTGTCCGCGGGCACTGTCGAAAAGTCCACGCAGGCGACTTCATAGCGCATTTGCTGGGCCATGGCGACGAACATTTTCAGATTCGAGACGTCCGTGAAGGTGCCGTCCAGCGCGAGCAATTCGCCGCGAGACATGCGCTCAAACGCCAAATCGCGAAACATCTTGAACGCGCGGCTGTTGAGTTCCTGAGAAATCGCCATTTCGCCGTGTGCGTCGAGAACGGGGGCGCCCAGCGTCAAGCGCAAGTGATCCATCGACAAGGCATGCATGGACAGCCCCGCTTGGGAAAGGAAGTGGGTTTTGCCTGAGCCCGCGCCACCGCGCAGCAAAATAAGCTTTCGCATCAGAAATCCAAATAAGAAAATTGTTCGCGTGAGGCTGCATTCTCTCAAAAAAATCGTGTTTCGCCAAGATAATTTTTCTGCGGGGGGCGGACCGCGCGGGCGAGAGTCGAAACGAGGGCTCGCCGGTTGTGGCCGAGGCTTTGCGGCCCTATACTGTGGAGGCGACGCAGAATCCGATTCTGCTTTTATCCGCGCCCCGCGCGGTTCCTTTTTTTTGCCGCGAGTTTCGCATGCCCCAACATTCTGATCCCGCAACCGGCATCCATTCGCTCGCGACGCCTGATTCCGGGCCGGGCTTCGCGGACAATCACCCACAGGGCGCGCGTCTTGCGCGATTGCGCGATGCGGAGGCTGAGCTCGCCCGAACCACAGCGCTCTTGGAGCAGCTTGCGTCTCCGTTGACGCTGCAATCGACAAACGCCAATCATCAGACGCCGTTGGATCAGGCGGTGGCGGACAATCAAATCGAGTTGGTCCGATTTCTCGCGCCCAGAATGGGCTTGGCGGTGTTTTCGAGAAATGGGAAGAACGCCTTGGGCCGCGCGGTGATGTTCGGCGACGAGCGCTTTGAGTGCGTGGCGGCCATTTTGGCCGCAAGCCCGGACCCCGCGGAGTTGCTGATCCCCCAGCAGGGCGATTACAACTGGCCGCCGCTGATTGAAGCCGCCATCAATGCTCCTCGAATTTTGGCCTTGTTGTTGCCCTGGGCCGATCCGCGCCAGACGCATTCAGACATGCATGTGGCGGGCGTGACGCCCCTCATGATGGCCGCGGAAGCCGGCCAGCTTGAAAGCGTGAAGGCTTTGTTGCCGTTGTCGGACGTGAACGCGCAGAGCACCGATGGGCAATCCGCGCTTTCTCGCGCCGCAAAAAACACCCATGCCCCCTGTGTGGCAGAGTTGCTGAGCGCTCCGGGGATCGACACGGAAAATGTTTTGCGCGAAAAAACGATTGAATGGAATCGGCCTCGAAAAAGCCCGCAAGCTTATTGGCGGCTGCCGCTAAGGGAGGCTATGAGCGCCGAAGGCCAGGGGTGCATGCGATTGCTCGCGCCGCGCTCGCCGGTTTCCACTCCTTGCGGGGCGGATGGCCGCACGCCTTTGGAAGTGGCGGCGCGTGCCGCAAGCCTTGAATGGCTAAAAATTCTCGCGCCCTTGCTGAATATGGGCGCGGGCGCCCAGGGGCTCGCGGGCCGCCGCAGCTTCGCCGCGGCGTTCGAGTTGGCGCGGCGGTCATCCGAGCAGACGTTCCGCGTCAACCAAGAGTTTTGCGACGCCGTGGATTTCATGGGCGTCCATGCCATGGCCATGGGAGCCTACGGCGAAGTCGCGCCGGCTCGCCACAAGGCCGTCCAGGACGATCCAGGCGATTCAACCTGGGCGAATTTGCCGCGCACCCGTTCTTTGCATGAGGCGCGGCTGCTCAGCGCGGCGTTGTCCAAGGTCGGCGCGGGCGGGGCCAAATTGAGCAAAAGGGCCGCTCCGCGAATGTGACGCCGTCGAAACTCATTGTCTGCGCGGGATTTGCCTCTGTGAAAGGGGTCGCCCAACTCATCAAAAAAATTCCATGAACATGCCTTTTTCAAACACACCAAAGACGCCGGGCGTATTCGTCGAGAAACGCATTGTGGACTCTCGCGTTGACCAAGCCATAAATGACGGGGACATGCTCGCGTTGCGTGCATTGTCCAAACAGGGCGTGTCTCTGGGCGGCGTCAATCCGCTTGGGCGCTTGCCTCTGAGCAACGCCATCGCGCAAGACCGGTTGGAAATGGCCGCTTTTTTGGCTTTGGAAATGGGCTGCGACGCCAATGAGCGGCCCACTCCCCATGAGCGCTCCGCGGTGGAGTGGGCGGTTTACATGCACGACGTCAAAGCGCTCGCCATGCTCGCTCCGGTTGCGGATTGGCGCCAAGTGGACCATCGAAACATGGGCCTTTGCGCTCAGGCGGCGTTGGACAATTGCGTGCTCGCGGTGGAATATTTGGCTCAAAAAACGCAGCCCTTGTCGGCGAACGCCGTGGGGCTGGATCCCATGGGCGTGGCCGTTAGCGCGGGCGCGCTCAAAATCGTCGATATTTTGGCGGCCTGGGCATGGCGCCAGCCAGACGGCGAACCGAATAGAGCAAAGCGAGACGAGTGGCTGGCGTTGGCGGGGGCGATCGCTGAAAAAAGGCCAAAAGAAATGCCTGTGTTCGCGGCGCTGTTGGAGGCGCAAGCGATTCGGCAAGCCATGGGCGCGGGCCCTCCGAGCTCGGGCAATGCGGCCGACTGCGCGCCTCGGGCGGGGTTGGCGGGGAAAAGGCTTTGATGGGCTCAGTCCAAAAGCTGCGGGCGCGCCAGCGACGATTTCGGGCGAACGCGAATCAATTGAGCTTTTTGCCCTTTCAGCTAATTCGTCGGTTAGGCGCTCGCGCCGGGCTGGGCGGGAGGGACTAAAAAAGTCCAGTCGATAGCGCGGCGCTTCAAGGGGTCTGCGTCCGAAAAGACGCGATGGCCAAAAGTGTTTTCAATGACCGCGAGCCCGTTGCGCGCAAAAGACTCCGCCGCTGGATGAATGCCCGCTTGCCACAATAGAAATTGGGCGATAGGGATGCCGTCTTCGCGCAGGACAAAGGGATTTTCAAATTTGGCCCGGCAGCGTCCGCACGCCAAACGAAAGGCTTCCAAGTCCTGAGCGCGCGCGGCTTCGAACAAGTCCGCGCGGGCGTCCGAAGTCCGCGGGGGCTTGTGGAAGGGCAATTTTTCAACCAGGCGCTGACCAAGGGGCTTGGATCGAGCGGCTTTTCGCCCTGTCGCAAGCCAGAGGGCGCGGGCCTCTTCCCAAAGCTTCATCAGGGGGGTGCGCATCTCTTTGGGCAACAAGCGAAAAGCGCCCGTTTTGATCAAAGGCTTTTCGAATTCGTGAATCAAAACCAAACGCCGATTCCCCGCTTTTTCGCTGACGCGGGCGATCCATTCAGCGCCTTTGCTTTGCAGGATCAAATCTCGGCAGTTCGCGCGCGCCGTCTCGTCCAACACAAGTTCCAGCCAGGGGTCAAACCCCAAATTTGAATAAAGAGGATCATTCAAATTGAACCAGGAATGGCGCGCAAAAAAAGCAAACGCGCGCGGCTTGCGGCGAATCATTTGGCAAGCGAAGGGCGTGTAGCTTTCGGAGTCGCGCATGCGCGAGTCGGAGTCGAGCGACTGAATGCGCTCGCGCTCCAAAGACTCAATGGAGCCGTCGCCAAACGTGAAGGACTCCGCCACCATTTCGTAAAAAGCCAAATCTCTTTGTTGGTCCGCGGCGACCCAAGAGGGGCTGAGCAAGGCCGTCGGCAAGAAAAAACAAAGTCCGGAGCCCGCGGGGCGAAAGAACAAGGTGCTGGGCGTGAAGCTTTCGGCCAGGTGCCCCCCCGCCGAAGCCTGGGCGGCGAGTATCGCATTGACCGCGCGGCCCAAGTCGACGACGCGCGGCGAGCGAACTTGCCAGAGCGCCTCGAGGGACCAGCGACGAATTTCCGCCGATTGCTCAGTGCTCGCGCCGTTTGGATAATAAGTTTTGAAAAACTCAATGACGCCGTCTGCGAGCTGGTCGGCGGGCGATGGAGAAAATTGGGCAGCGGCCGTTTCTGTGGCCCATAGCGCGTTGCGCGCCCAAGACGAAAAAAAAGCCAAGTGCACTTCATGCGGCATGCCGCTGGGCAAAAAACGAAAACTCATTCGCAAGCCTTTGCCGTCCCAGCGCGGGCGCCCTTGCGAGGACGGCGCGCCGGAGTGTCCGGATTGAGCGCGAAAATCAAAGGGCTCGAACGCCGTGGCTTCGCCGCGAGCCGGAGCGTCGGACCATTCTTCTTTCCCGTCGATCCACGCTTTCAGATAGTCATAGGCGAGGCGCGCTTCGTGGAATTTTTCCGGCGCATGGGGTTCTTTCGCTCGATCCGGGTGCCACCTCCGCGCCAAACGCCGCCAAGCCAGTTGGGCTTCGCGGGGATCCGGGGGCAATGAGCAACCCAAAGCCAGCAAGGCTTCAGTGTGAGAGGAAAACGCGCGCGACATAACGGCACCAAGTGAATGGGGCCGCATTTGAGCGCTAAAGAAGGAAGATTTCCAGTGCCGTCAATCGGAGGGAAAGCCTTGCGGAGCTTGGGCGACGTGGAAAAAAGAACAGCCGTCGAAAAAAATGGGCAAAAATCAGAAAAAATTATCCAGGAGCCGTCGAAGGCCGAGAAATCCTAAAGACGAAGATTATTCACGCCCTTACGAAAAAATGGCGCTCAGGCTTGTCGCGCTAAGCGCCGTTTTTTCGTAGCGGGGCCAAATGGAGCGCAACAATGAACAAAAGAAAGCCCGGGCGGGCGGGTATAAGGGACAGAGCGAATTTTGACGGCTTCCCGCGCGTCGTTGAAAAGCACGCAAAAAAGCAGACAAACGGCGCCGGGCGGTTATTTCACGCCACAGCGATTCGACGCCGGGCTTCGCCGCTCATCCCGCCTTTGAAGGCTCACCGGCCTCCACGCTGGCGGCCTCGACTGGAACCAGAATTTGCCAGCGTCGAACTGAATGCCCCTGAGCGTCTTTCGCATCCCACAAAGCGCATCCAAAGCGAATCTGCGCCAAATCCAACGCTGCCAAAGAGAACGCGCGGCTTTTTTCATCCAAAGCAGCGCTCAAAGCCAAAAACTGGGCCAAAGGCTGTCGCCCCACGCGCAAGGACTCCGGCGTGGAGTGCTTTTTTTGCCATTCATCCAAGCCGGCGCTGAATTCTCGCGCGGATTGAGCGCCAATCGCATGCGCGACGCGCCGAAGCGTTTTGGCGTCTGCGGAGGCGATCGAGCCCATAAGGGCTCCCAAGGGATTGGGGCGCAATGATTTCGTGGACGCCATCCATTCCGGCAATGAGCTCGCAAGCAAGCGCAGGGTGGGCGGCAGACATTCCGTCGGCAGCTCGCGCCACTGGTGGCTTGCGAGCAATTCCGGTTCGAAAATTTGCGCCAGCAAAGGCTGATTGGCGATTCTCGCAGAAACGACGCGCTGCGCTATTGCTTCGGCCGAAAGCGCCTGCCGCGCCCATGCGATTGTTTCTTCTTGGGCTATGGCCACGGAACTGTCGAACAGCGCAGCCCATGGATCCAAGCCCAATCGCTCATACAATGAACTGGCGAAGTCAAACCATCCCGCTTGCGCGAAAACGCCAAACCACAAGGGTTTGTGCTCTAAAACGGACAACGCGAATAGCGGGCGGGCGCGCTCTTCGCGACGCAGGTGGCGCTTGGCCCCCTTTTTGCCAACAGGAGCCGGTGTCGCATGCGGATTCCACGCCGCCAAATATTTTTCCTCCAAGGCTTCGACGCTGCGGTCAAAAACAATGGTCTTTTTGACGGTTTGGGCCCAATCGACTTCTTCTGCGCCGTTTTTCTTTTGGGGGATTTCAAGCATGACCGCCGGCAGCCAAAAAAAACGGCTCCAATCCAGCGCGCCGTCGCCTGGCGTGGAAATGGTGAAAAACAATGCGAAGCGTTCAATGAACGCAGGAGCCATTCTCAGAGCCGCCATTTCGGCCCGCAATGGCTTCAGCAAGGCGGGCAGCCGTTTGTCTCCATTGAGCCACAACGCACGGTGAGCCAAGAGCGTGAAACGAGCCAAATGAGCGCGGGATATGCCTTTGAGCCATCCACGGCTGGAAAACTCCGCCAATTCGGCCGCAAGGGCGAGCGCTGCCTGCGCAGGGGTTGCGCCGGCGTTCAACGCGTTGATCGCGCTGGCCCAAAAGGACGCAAAAAAAGTCGAGCACACAACCTCGAGAGCCCCTCCTGGGGGAATCTGGGTCTTCATGTGCCGTCCGGCGGGGCCTCGGCCAAGGTATTCAGAAATAGCTTTTCGGCCATCTGCGGGAGACGCCCACAGCGCGAGCAAGGAGTCTGGATTGCCCTGCCCGAAGGCTTGGTCGGTCGGGCGCATCGCCTTGTAAGCCGTGGCGGGATCGCTCGCGTCGGCGAACGGGCGCGAAGACGGCGCCGTTTTTTGCTTGCCGGATTCTTTGGAGGCTTGCGCGGCTCGCGCTTCCCACGGGTTGGCGTCGGGTTCAAAAACATTTGAGTGCGCTTTTCTCGCGGCGCGCCACGCTTCGCTCGCTTTGGCCAAAATATCTTCATCGGCGCCCCCGGGAGCGGCGTCGGGGCGACCATTGAGCCAATTGTCCAATCGGTCCTTCGCTTGCTGGATGACGACAAACCGTTCGTGCGCGTTGGGCTCTTGGCAAACATCCGGATGCCATTGCCGCCGCAGTTTTCGATACGCGGCAAGAACGGTCGCGGGATCGGCGTCGGGCGCGCACCCCAAATCGGCTAGCGCTTTGGCTTGTGTGAGTTTTCCTGTTGGCATGGCGTGGTGCGGGGCGTGCTCGGCTCTAAGGTGGATATATGCCGCCATTGTGCCAGAGCTTTTTGCCGAAAGAAAATTATTTTAAGCGAAAAATGCAGAGGCCTCTGGATGGGCGAAAATAAAATAAAATCCGGTCATGCGCGGAAGTGAGCGGTCGTTCGCCGCTTGCGAACGCCTCGGGGGCGCGTTCGCGAATGGGGCGTTTTCTCCTGCTCCTCGAAGGCCTGTGATTTCAAAGGCGCGCGGCCCTGCGCGCTGCGGCCAATGCGTTGTGAGGCGCTGAGCGGGGCGCGATCGAATCGCCAAAAGCTTGAATCGCCAAGGCTCGCGCTTCAATCGGAGCTCGCAACATTTCTTGGGCGGCGGCCAGCCACGGAGCATTCGCCATTTTCGCGCAAACGAGGGCCGTTGCGTCAATATCGCGCCGCATCGCGTGCGCCAGCGCGAGTTGGAGGAGTGGTTTTTGAGTTTCGGCCCGTTGGGCCCAATAAAGCCGACGCGATAAAATGGCTTCAAGAAAGGACACGCGCTGTGGGCTGGCCAACGCGCGCTCAAAGGAGCCCAAGCCGTGGCTCAGCAACGCATCGGTCAATTTGAGCGACCGATCGGCATCCGCGGCGAGCGTGTTGTCCGCCCCGTTGGAAAGATGAAGCCACCACAAAGCGTCGCGCCCTTTCCACAACGCTTCGGAGCTAGCCCCATGCTCCAAGGCCCATAACCCCCAATGCGGTTGTTGGCTCGCGCAGGCATACGGCAAAAAAGCCGCCTGGTCTCGGGCCAAATCCAGGCCATGGTCCAACAATTGTTGGGCGCAGGCGTCTGCGCCTTCGCTTTCGGCGCCCAAAATGCCGATCCAAAAATGCCCATTGAGAGCGCTGAGATCGGGAGCCTGGGGGCTCGGTTCGGAGAGCGCTGGCGCAAAAGGCGCGCCGGCTCGCAAAATCGCTCCGGAAAGTTGATGAAAAGACCATCCCAATGCCGCGCTCAAAACGGGGGGCGCCCACAGGCGCAGAGAGCCGGACGGGGCTAAAAGGCTCGACACCGCGTTCAGGGCCGCGGCTTGCCCATGAGCGTTTCGACGTGAAAAATCCCGTTTTAAAAACACCGCGAAATTGGAGAAGCTCGGGTCATGATCAATCGGCAATGACACATTCGCCGCCTCGCACAGGCGTTGCGCGACGCCAACGGCTTCTTGCGCATACAGGGCGGAGGGAATGGGCATGGGAGGGGAGAAAGATCAAAATGCGGCCCTGCGCGGAGGGGAGAGCCTTCTCATATGATACGGCGCGCGAGGCGAATTGGGAAGCAGGTGGGGCGGATTTGAGCGGATTGAATTGTGGGGGCAAGAGAAATCGGCGATGAGCGACTTGCGGCCGAGCCCAGAGGCGGCCAAACCAGTCGAGGCGAAGGAAGGGCGTTCATTTCAGGTTGGATGGGGTCAGGGCTTGAGCCGACGCCCTTCCCGTGGGACAATGAGCAAGCCCCGGCGGAGCTCTATGACTTGAGCAAGCCCGCCTTTTTTGAAGCCTCCCTCCCATGCCCTCCAAAAAGCCCGCCGCTCGCATTGGCTCCGCCAAATCCCGAGAGAAAGTTGAAAAACAGGCCGCGCAGGCGCGAGCGCAAGCCGCGCTGAGCCTGGCGGCGCGGTGGGCAAAAAACGCGCGGGAACGACACGCGTCGCCGTGGCCGCCCGAAGTGGCGGAGTTGGCCGAGACGGCGAAAAGCGATCCAGTTGTCGCCCAGTCGCTGTTTGACGCGTTGGCGGCGGACGCCCCCGCGAGCGCGGCCTCTTTCTTTGAGGGGGTGAGCGTCTCCGCGCTGTGGGCGTCCCGGCCAACCTTGGCTCGAACACGCCAAGCGGTGGCCCAAAACGCTCCATTTTTAAGCATTTTGGACACTCGCGGCCAGATCGACTGGGGCAATCGAGACGCCTGGATTTCGGCTCTTCAACGCGCTTTTGACGCGAGCGCCGGAGTGGCTTCAGCCTCGATTGACGGGGACGTTGAAACGCATTCGCCCATGGAGGGGGCCGCGCGGTGTTTTTCACGCTTGCGCCCTTTCAACGAACCCGAGGCTGTGAGGCTGGCGGGGGGGCTGGCGCGTTGCGTGGCGCATTCAGAGCGGCGCCTGGCGAGCGACATGGCCTCCACGCACATGCTGGGGCGAGGGCGCTGGCGCGCGGCTGAGCAAGCGGGGTTGTGGGATGAAGCGGCGATGGACGCTCAGTTGAGCCTTGCCTTGACCGCTTTGCCCCAAAACGCTTTGCTGTGGGGCGTGATCTTTGAAACCAGCGCCCAAACGGCTCCGGAGCCGCAAAAATTGGCGCCGGCTTTGCGCGCGTTGGCGGAGCAAATCACCGAGCCCGTTCTTGCGCGCGCGTGGGCGTTGTCCCGATTCAACGACGGTTTCAAGGAGGAGGCGCGGGCGGCTGGCGTTTTTTGGCCGCAAGGCCACGCGTGGCTGCGAGAGGAGGCGGCGCGCGCCATGGCGTTGGGCGGGGCCGGCGCCTCGCTTGCCCGCGCGCAAGAATTCGCGCGCTCGCCAGGATTGTTGGCCGCGGAGCGCTGGTTGCAAGTGGCTGATCGGCTGGCCTTCGCCAAAACGGATTATCCGCCCGCCCACGCGTTTGCCGCGGCGGCGCTGGGGGCGGCTTTGCGCGAACAAGCGAACCCAGAGGATTGGATGCGGTCCGCCCGCAAAACATGGCGGCAGGCGCTGCGCCCCGTGCAAGAAGAGATGCAATCGCGCTCCGAATTCTCAATGGGCGTCTCGCCGGACACGCTCGCGGCGCTTGCCACGCTGTGGGGCGGCGCGCCAAAAAGCTGGCGGAGCGAGCCGGCCGCCATTTGGGCGCGAAAACGGTTCACAGGCGAAAGCCTTGCGCTCGCCGAGCAGGCCGAATTGGCTTGGGAAGCCCTGAGCGCGAAAGAAAAAGCCGAGACGGAAAACGTTGCGCGCGCGGCGGAGATCGCGCTGGCCCCTGATTCTGAGGAGCCGAAAAAAGAATCGCGGCCGGCGGCGCGCGGCCCTCGCCGAATGTGAGCGCCACAGCGGCCAGAGGATTGATGGGCAGGGGCGGCGCAAGGAAAAAGTCGGATAATCGTGGGCTTTTCGCAACCTGAGAAAAAACGCCTTCGCAGAGCAATAAAAGGGTCTGATTTTTCGCAAACGGCCTTCTTCATATAGACGAATAAAAACTTCGGACAGGCGGGGCGGAACATTTGGCGCTTGGGCGGCCTGTTGGACAGAGCCCGCTTTTTTGGGCTGGCGCTCCGAGCGCTCTCATTGTATAGATAAAGGGTGGTTGAAAAAAGTTCTGCGAAAAGGACTAGACGGCGAGGCAAAAGTCAGGCAAAACAAAGCCCGCGGAAAGCGGCGCCTTCGCGCGACACCGGCCGCCCTTGCGAAAACGAAGGGAATTGGGCAATTGAGCGTTTTCTGGCGTTCGAGAAATCAGCAGGAGAGCCGCAAGGCTCTGTCAGACACTTTAAAAAGGCCGCCCTGGCGCGGAGGAGAATCAAATGAAGGGATTGCGTCGGGGTCGCCAAGTGGCGAGCAAGCGCTTGGCTCAGGGTTTCACCTTGATCGAGCTGCTGATTGTGATTGGCTTTTTGATGGCGCTGGGCGTCTATCAAGTGCAATCGGATTTGAGAAAAGCGCAGACGGACATCGCCGGCGCCACAGCCACGCAGCTGACGACTTTGGTCGACGGCGCGAACGCGTTCTCAGTGAACCATTACCAAGAGCTGATCGGCGCAGTCACGCCCAGCACGACAGGGCTCACCTGCGTCGGCACTGATTTGGCGCGTCGATGCAACATCACCATCGCATCCCTTCAAGCGGATGGCTTGCTGCCCGCCGGATACGTCAACACCACGGCTTTCACGGGCAATGGCGCATGGAATATCAGCTACCGGCTGTTGGGCTCGTCCTCTTCGGGTGGCCCAGGATACAACGTCGAGGGCTTGGTGATTTCGACCGCCACCACGCCATGGACCACGGACGGCTCCGCGAACGCGGCAAAAGCCAATTCCCAATACATCGGGCTCGCCGCGCGCCGAATCGGCGCGGACGGCGGCGGCACGATTCCGAATTGCGGCGGCTCGGCGACGCCCACATTCTGCTCAACCGGTGGCGCGTTCAAGCTGACCAGCACGGACTACACGTCGATTCAAAACAACGGACAGATCGGCGCGCGCGTGGGAACCGGCACGGAGCTCTTCAACGCTTACCTGCGTCGCGATGGCACGTTGCCGATGACCGGCAGTCTGAACATGGGCGGCAACTCGATTTACAACATGCTGAACATCACCGGCACCGGACTCGCCAGCTTCGGCACCATCGACGCGGCAGGGACGGCGTTCACGGTGGACAACTTGGGACGGGTCAACGGCGCGGCGGTGAGCGTGGGCCCGACCGCAAACCAGGCAATGCTGACCGTGACGGGCGAAGACAGCAATGCGGCCGGCTTGGGCGTTTTGACGGTGACGGGGTCTGTGAAGACGCCGAACATCAACAACAGCGGCGGCGGCGTCGTGATCGGCGCGTCAATGGCCTCCAGTGCGGTTTGGAACGGCCCGACAGCCAGCTCGGGTGCGAACTTGTCGGTGGATGACATCTACATTCGCAAGATTGGGCACTGGGCGTCGGAAGTCGCGAGCCAATACGCAAGTCGCGGCATTTATTTGGCTCCGGACGGCTCCCTTGTGGTCCAACCGACCTGCCAACAGGGCGGGGGGGCGAGCTCCGCCACGACTGGCATCCCGAAAATTCAAGTCACGGCAGGCGACCAAGTGATCACGACCTACTTGCAACAAGGCACAAGCGTGCCGACTGCAGGCGGGACGATTTCCCTGCCGGCGCAAGAAACGGTGGGCGAATTCGCAAACTACGCCACGGCAGGCACCCCCGTCGTCGTGAATGGCGTGACTCGCCAAACGTGGTTGATTCACGTCGAAGCCAGTCAGTTGACCGGCGGCGCGACGCCCCGCAAAGGCAATTACGCCTTGGCGCATGTTTACTGCGAGTTCGTGTTGGCCAACAACAACTGATCGCGTTCGCGCGGGCAGAAGCGAACCAAATCACTCAAAAAGCGCGAGGATTTTCCTCGCGCTTTTTCGTCGATGAAAAACAAGCTTGGCGCGACGGCTTTGTTGAGAGATAATGAAAGACTGAAAGAATCAGCAATTACGCCGATTTCGTTTTTCACTCGCCCCGCGCGAAAGGATTCCTCCGCGATGAACCGATTCGCTCGCCTTTGCGCACAGTGGATAAAAAGAAAAACCGCGCCAGACGGCTCAAGCCGCTCCGAAGCGGCAAGGCGCTCCCTTCTTGATTCAACTTCGTCCTCGATGCCCGACGACGGAGGCACGCCGCAAAACATGCCCGCCCTTCTGGCGAACGAGTCATTGTCAGCCCAGGTCGAGTTGCCATTGCGCTGGACCGCGCGCTCCGACGCCAGCTGGGATTACGCTCGGCAAAGCGGAGCCGTGGGCGGGGTGGTGTGCGACTCGGAAGGCGTCGTCCTCGCCTGTTTTTCAGAAGACGCTCGCCTGCCCGATGGGGCGAGCCCTGCCCGGGCATCCCATTACCTGGAAATGGAAGCGCTCGCGCATGCGCTCGAGCTCGTGCGCGCAATGGGCCTCAAGGCCAAAGCCGGGGCGCTTTACACCGATTCCGCGACCACTCTGCATTGGCTGGCGCGCCAAGACCTCAACGCCTCAGAGGAGGCCTTCGCGAATTTGACGCGTCGAGCGCAACGCGCCTTGAGAGAGGTGCCTCTGGCCCAAGTGCGCTGGAGCAGCCGCAAAGGCAATCGCATGGCCGACTGGTTGTCCAAGCGGCCGCTGGGTTCCGCCAGCGACCTAAACGAGCCTGGAACGCTCAGCGCAATCGATTGGCTGTGGGCGAGCACCGTGGGGTTGGAGGACAACGCAAAAATGCAGGAAGTGGGGCGAATCCGCATGCCGAAGGGTCAAGGGGCGGAATCGGTGGGGCGAGAGGAAAAAAGAGCCAAAATGGAGCGCTTTTTGGAGTTGGCCACTTTGCAGGCCGCCAAGGCCGATCAAGGCGTCAAAGTGTTGCTGAACCAATATGACAGCAGTTTTAGCGGAACTCGGCGCCAATTTGAGCTGTGCGGCCCGGGCGACTTTTCGTTGGCGGCTCTCACGGTCGCCACCCGGCAGTTGGGCCGCGGCCCGGGCTTGTGGCCAAAAGAGGCGGCGCAAGGCGGGATGGCGCGGATCGCGGTGCTGAGTTGGCGCCAGCGCGAAGGCGCTTTCGGCCCGCGAAGAAAAGGAGCCTACGGACTTTGCGTTTCGCGCGCCGAAAAAACCGCTCCGGGGGTGGGCGCCAGTGAAGACTGGATCGGGCCGCAAGACCATGAGCAATCGGGCGAGCGTTGCCGATTCGGAGCTTGGCAAGAAGCTCCGCGCGGACGCTCCATGCAATTCAACGCCGCCAAGCGCGCCATAGGCTGGGCCAGCAGAAGCGGCGCCGAGCGCGCGCGAATCGTGTTTCTCCAAAATCAAGCATTGAGTGAAAAGGAAACGGATCAGTTGCGCGCTTTGGCCATCAAATTCAAAATAGCGATCGAGTTTGAGTTCTTGCCGGACGCTCCGCCGCATGAAGGAGAGGGGCTTGCGCGAGCGTGGCGAACCCTGTTGAGAGCGCCCGCTCTCGCCCTGGCCGCGCAACGAAAAAAAGCCGCCGCGGACGAAGCCCCGCAAAAAGCGGCGCAAGCGAAAAAAGAACGTCTGGCGCGCCCCTGAGCAGGCTGATTCCGCGCATTGGCCGCCTCGCGCGACAACCGCCCTGCGCCAATGGGGGCGGCAAAAACCGCCAACGCAAAGCCGTGGCCCTGAAAAGAAAAGCCCTGATTTTGTCAGGGCTTTCTCATTCAAAAAAAGAAAGATCAAAGGACCGCGTCTCGCATCGCGACGGCTCTTCGGATCACAAGCGTTTCCCGCGTCGCTGCGGAGCCGCGAGCTCAGCCGGCGGCAAAAGCTCGCCCTGGGAAAGCGCCATTTCATGCTCGTCCACTTGTTTCTGCAATGCGTCTTCGACCGTTTTGTTCAACGCCTTTTGCTCAAAAATAGCGAGCACGTCGGCCGGAGCCGATTGCGGCGTGATGGTGCCGTTGAGAAGGCCTTTCAATCGGGTTTTTCGCATGGACAAAGCGTCCGTGGCGGCGGCGAGAACCAAGGAGCGAAAACTGCCGATGACAAAGCAGCGTTCTTTTGCGCGCGTGATCGCGGTGTAAACCAGATTGCGCGTCAAAAGCGGCTTGGGCGTGCTGTGGTGCAGGGCGAAGAAAATGAGCGGAGACTCTGAGCCTTGGAACTTGTGGACGGTGTTGGCGTAAGAAAGCTGCAGGCTTTTTCGAGCTTCTTCCTGGCTGAACGACACGCATCCGGAGTCAAATTTAACCCACATGGCGCCATATTTGTCGACGGACTCAATGAAGCCCACGTCGCCATTGAAAATGCCTTTCTCGTCAAGAATTTCGCTCGCCTTGCTGGCGTCTTTGAAAATTTCTTTTTTGGACTCGTTGATCGTTTGCATCACTTTGTCGCCCGCGCGCAGATAAAAGGGTTGCGAGACGCCTTTCACTTTGCGGGAGCATTCGACTTGGCTGATGCCTTTCCTGAAGGGATTGAACGCTGCTTGCAGGGAATTGTTGAGCGCGTGCGACCCCGCAGCGCCAATGTTGGAGCCCACGATCACTTGCGCGTCTCGCAAAGGATCCATTTTCCCCTTGTTTTTCGCGTTGTTGAGCAACGAGATAAGGCGCGTGGCGAGATTCGCGGCGTCAGGCTCCTCCAAGAACAAGCAGTCGGACTTGATTCGCTCTGGCGGGGCGTTGGGGCCCAGCGCGAAATCAGGGACGTGCCCTTCATCGATGGCCCGAGAGACCTTGATGATGTCGCTGTTGGCGCCTTGGCGCAACACGCCATTAAGGTGAGCTGTGGGGAAGGCTTGTGAATCGATCAAATCGGCGAGAACCTTGCCCGCGCGCACGCTTGGCAATTGGCCCGGATCGCCCACCAGCACCAAAAGGGTCTTGGGGCCAATGGAGCGCAGGATCGAAAGCATGAGCTTGGTGTCGATCATGGACGCCTCGTCCACGACCACGGCGCTGGCTTGGCGCAACGGCGATTGTTTGTCGTCTTTGCCGTTGGACTCAGCGACGGAGCCTGATTTTCCCAATCCGAGCAAGCTGTGGATGGTGCTGGTTTTGCGACCGCCGCCCAAAGACTGGCGCATGCGCTTGGCGGCCTTGCCTGTGGGCGCGGCGTAATAGACCGTGCGGCCATTGGCCTCCAACAACGGCGCCACGCATTTGAGAAGCGTGGTTTTTCCTGCGCCGGGTTTTCCCGCGATAATGGCGACGCGGCCCTGGAAAAGAACCGAGAGCGCGTCGCGTTGCTGCGGAACCAGCGTGAGGCCGGAGAGCTTTTCCGCCGTGGCGGTGGCTGCCGCCAAGTCTTGGCCATGGTAGGGGCTCGGGTCTTGCGTCATTTTCAGCAACTTGTGCGCGCATGCCTCTTCGGCCGCGAAATAATCGGCTGAAAAGATCATCGGGTGCCCATGTTCATCCAGCGCGTCCTTGACCATTTTCTCGTCGCGGGCCGACTGCAGGGCCCCTCCGCTCAGCTCGCTGGCGCGCTGATTGTTCATCGCGAAGTTCGTGGTCAGGAAAAATTGCACCTTGCGCTCGATGTCGTGCAGGCGCGCCCCGCCGCCCGCGTTGTCGCAGGCCTCGGAGACGGCCGCGCGGACGCAAGCGAGTTGGCGTTTGGGGCTTTCAGGCTGAATGCCCACGCGAAGCGCGAATTCGTCGGCCTTGCCGAATCCGATTCCGGGCGCGTCGCTCAGCAAATGCGGGTCTTTTTTCAGCTTCTCCAAAAAGTCATCCGCGTCGCCGCTGGCGGCTAGGTTTTCGCCATCCAAGCTCCATTCCGCGGCGCGGTTGGCCATCCAGGAGGTCGCGCCGTTTTCGGCCATCCACGACAAAATATTGATCGTTTCGGCTTTGGATTCGATTTCAGCGTAAATTTCGTCGAAGCGGTCGCCGCACAAGCGCTTGGCGTCCGGGTCGCTGGCAAGAATCTCCTCAAACACCGCGGGGCCGAATCGATCGATCAGCTTTTTCGCGAGCGTGGGCGTCGTGCCCTCCAAGCAACCGCTGGACAACACGCCCAGGGCTTGCTTGCTGCTCAATTTGGCGCCGATTGACGCCGGCGTGATTTTGACGGGGGCCGGAGTTTTCGCGGCGGATTTCTTTTTGGTGGCCATGGAGAGCGATGAGCGATATCGATACAATAAAAAGGCTTGGCCTGCCGGAAACGCTGACGCGCGAAACCCAATTCAAAGGAATGAGGCGAGACAGGCCGGAAAACAACAAGAGCACGCCATTATTTTAGCGCGAAACACGATCGATAGAAAGCCGCCCGCGCTCGTTGAGGCTTGTCCGGGCGAAAAACTCGCAAAAGGAGCCGAGCGGCGCTTCCCGGCCCGCCGCGCCGGGCTTGCGCGAGCTTAAAAAAAGCAAGTGGCTGAAAAAGCAGGCTGTCCCAAAAAAGGAAAACCGCCCAAAAGGCGGCGGGAGAGAAAGCCTGGCGGCTCGCGTCACATTGGAGGGCTTTTTTGCGCGGCCGATCGCTCGGGCTCGGGAAAAGCATGAAGCTCGCGCAGCCGTTGCGTGAGGGCCGACGCGTCAAAATTTTGCACAAATTCGACCTGCTCCTCCGATTCGACGGCCTTCGGGTGATACAGCGATCGCGTCCATTCGATGGGATTGGCGATTCCGCAGGCTTTGGCGAGGCACGCCATGAAAAGGCCCGTGCGGCCATAACCAAATTTGCAGCCGGCATAAAGAATTTCGCCTTTGGCCAACCGTTCGATGGCTTGAGCGATTCCCTCCTGCAAAGCGGCTTGCGTGGGCGCTCCATAGTTGCGAATCGGCAGGGCGATTTCGCTGGGCAGCGCGATTTCCGCGGCCAAGTTGACGCCAAACATGCCGGCGGGCTTTTCCGGATAAGGCCCGCCAAACACCGTGATGCCGCCAAAAATAGGCAGCGCCATTTTGCGTTGGCTCGCTTGCGGCGACGCCGCAAAAACGTGCGATTTTGAAAACCCCGAATAAGACATGAACACCTCTAAATGACTGACGAGTGGTTATTCTCTTCCTTTCAAGAGAAAGAAGCAAGGGTCATTTGCGGTTTGTGCCAGCCGCCCGCGCTCTGAAATCATTTGGTGTTGTCGGCCTGCATTCCTTCGAAAAAAATGCCGCCCTGACCGTTGGACGTTTTGTTAGGCATGGGCCGCAGGGGTGCGGCGAAACGCCCCATGGCGGACAAGCGCTTGTTTAAAAAGGATAATTTATAGAAAAACTTGAATCTGCGCCTGGGGATCAGAAAAACGAAGCGCGTTGGGCATTTTTTTGTTGCATTGCGAGATATTTTTTGAGAAAGTAAGTGAAAACCCGCGTTTGGGCGCCAACTTCATGGGTGAAAGGCGCCGCAGAGGGGATTTTTTAACAGATATTCAGAGGCCCAAAGGGCAGGAGACGGAAACACATGAGCGCTCAAGTGACAGGATTGGCGGTGGCGTTGGGATGCGCGTTGATCAGCGGAGCGCAATTGGGGATCGCCTTGCGCGGATGGGGGAAATCTCAATCGCGAGTTCAAACTCATTCCCGCGCGGCGTTCGCGTTCGCGTTGTGCGTTTTGAACGCCGTGGTCGCTTTGATGGCTCTGGAATTCCTTCCCATGGGCGCCATGGCCCACACCGATTGGCAAAAAGGCGTCGCGATCGCGGCGGCCTTGGCTCCCCAATGGTTGTTCGCCGTGGCGGTGACGCAGGGGTTTCCGTTTTTGACGGGAGAAAAGAAAATGGCCCTCCCCGCATGGCTGCGCCGGTTGGCCAGCGACGCGCAAGCGAAAGGCGAAAGCGCGGGCGAGTGATGGCGGCGCTTCGCGGCCTCCGTTATCTTTGACAGAAAAAAGCCCTGGAATGCCAGGGCTTTTGTTTTGCGCGAGACGCGAGTCAGGGCGTTTTGCGCGAAGAGCGGCTGATCGCCGCGACCACTGGCGCCAGCAATTGCGAATCGGCGACGGAAAGAATAGACGCTTGGCGACGCGCCGCCAGAAACTCGGGCCGCAGATCGCCCTCGAGGGCGCGTTGTTTTTCAACTTGCCCTTTCCACGCCGCGGGCTCGTCGTGAACCGAGATCATCCCTTGCCGCGCCAGCAGCGCGCCAGCCTGTTGGCGAGCTTCGTATTGGGCGCGTTCGCTGGTTGCCGCGTCGACCAATTGTCGCGCGCTCGCCTGGGGGGCGCCATGCGCCAGCAGCCAAGAGGAAAGGCTGGCTCTCACGGCGCCCAAAGCGGCTTGCTGCATTGCGCGCGGCGTGGCGATTTTATTCATGAAGGCCGGATCCGCCAATTGCGTCGCGATCAAGCGCAAGGCGGGGCTCGTTTGATGCGACTCCGCGTCTTGCAGTCGTTCGCGAGAGCCCAGGTCCGCTCGGGCGGACGCAAGCGTCAAAGCCGCCGCCCGGGCGGTTTCGGAGCCCGCCAAGTGAGCCACCAACAAAATTGCCTCGGAATCCGCGAAGGACTCATTCGCCAAACTCAAAAAAGCGCTGCGCGCGGCGTCGGAATTCTGCCCCAAAGCGCCGCCCAATTCTCCGCGTTGATCCAAGCGCGCCCACAATGCCTGCGCGTGGCCTGGATTCGCCGGGTCAAAAACAACCGCGGCCTCGCAGTGCCCCAATTCATGGCCGGCCGCAATGGCGCGCGCCAAGGGCAGCGACAAGCCCGGGAAAGCCTCTCCGTCATTGTCCGCGGGCTCGGCCAAAGCTTGCTCCGAGACGCTCGCGCGACAAGAAAGGTCTTCGTTGAAGCTGGCCTGACTAGAGTCGTTGCCTTCTTGGAGCTTGATGCGCTCGGCCTGCTCCGCGCGCTCTTGGTCGGTCAAGGTGGCTTGAATTTGCACGAAATTCATTTGCCGCCAGCTCGCTTTGCGCAACGCCCACTGCGCCATTTTGCCGCTGAATGCTTTGGGATCGCTTTCGCGCAGCGTTTGCAGCTGCTCTTCGGCGGCGTCTTTGCGTTGGTCCGCAGTCAATTGGGCAATTTGCGAGCGGTTGTCTTCTGCCAAAACGGCGCGATCATTTTGCCTGTGAACACGCAGCGTGGCGGATCCAGCCACTTCGAGCCAGGGCGAATAAGCGTCCGCGAGCGCTTGGAACGCGCCCAAAGCGCGCGCCGCGGCGATGGCCTGCCAGTCCTGCGGGTTAGCGCGAGCCTCGGCGAGGCCGGCGTTGGCCGCGCCTAAATCGTTGTCTCGCGACGGGGCGGCCTCAAAGGAAACCTGAAGAGCCGGCGCGTTGACAGGGCGGGCGCCAAGCCTTTGCGCGGATTCCGCAAAGCCGGGCGCTGAGGGGCCTGTGTCAAAAGAGATCGCGGAGGCCTGCGAGCTCGCTTCAACAGACCCTGCGGCGTGCGCGCTCTGGAACAACGCCAAATTGATCGCGGAGGCTGCGAACACCCCCGCTGCGGCGATCGCGCTGGCCACGCCCAGGCGCCTCAGCCACAAAAGGCTTCGCGGGGCTTGGACTGCGCTCGCGCGGAGCGTGTCGGGCGCGAGCGCCATTGAAACTCGTGGCGTTTGCGCGCCAGAAAAAAAGGCCGCGAACCGTGGCGTTCTTGTGGCGTCGGGCAGGCCGCCGTGGGCCTGTTGGGGGGCAGAGGTCGCGTCAGTCAAAGAAGTCTCTCAAAAAAAGGCGGGCGCCACTCCTCAACGAATGCCGCCAAGGGCAACAAAAAGCGCAAAGCATCCTGACATTTTGCGTCTTTTTTAAGCGTGTGGCAAGGGCGGCTCTGTTCGCGAACAAGAAAAAAGAGCTCCATGCAAGTGGCGCCATTTTGCTGAATCACTTCGGCGCATTCGCGAGCGAAGGCTCGTGGCGAGTCAGAGACGGCGCGGCTCGGGCGAACTCGCGCTGCGCGAGCGTTCATCCGAGGGCGCGCTCAATTCTCGCACGAGAGCCGCGCGTTCTTTTTCGGAAACTTGAGAACGGACGCAATTGGCCAAAAAATCACTGGGGTCGACCGACAAAGCGACTTGCGGGGCGCGTTCGCTGCGCGTGGCGACCAGCCTGGCCCCATTGCCCAAAAAACGCAGATGGATCCATTCAGGCACCGCTTCTTTTTCAATAAGGCTTTGCGCGTGGTCCCAACGCGAGCGCCAAATGGCCTCTTGATCAGCGCAATCGGCCCGCGAAGCCGGGTCGTCGCCACGAGAGCAAAAAGAGATTAAAACAGCGCCAGAGCCGCCGGAGACCACCGGCGTGGGGGCGGCGTCGGAAAACGCTTGTTTGAATAGGTCAAACAAAGCGGCCTGGGCCACGCGACCCAAAGAAGCCGCAAATTGGCGTTGAAAATGCTCTGACAATCGAGAAAAAAGAAGGCTGGCGCCAAACGCCGACTCGGAAGGGGCGGGGCCCACGATAGCCAAACGACGGACAATGCGCACGGGCTGGTGGGCGCTGCTGGGCGCCACGAGCAATATCTCGATCGCTTGGCGAGCGAATGGGTCATCAGAAATCAGGGGCTTCAAAGACGGCTTGGAGGCCATTGCCAGACGCTCCGCAAATTTTGCGCGTTGACGGCGAAGAAATCGCCCAACAAGCGGCTAGTTTGCAGGGTTCGGCGGCGAAAAGCAAGCTCAAAAATATCCGGCGAGCGGAGGCTTAGAAACGACGGCTCGCGAGCAATGGAGCTACGCCAGGGCTGCTGTTGAAGGCTCAGAGCGGGGAGCGCGGATCAAAAAGTGTTCATTTTCACAAGCCTCGCCGAGCGGAGCAGCGCTCGGCGTCGCAAGAGCGGCCTTGGATGGCGTTTTTTTTGCGGACTGAAGAGGCTGCGCGCCGTTCGCTCGCGCTCCCTCCAAAATGAGCTGAGGAGTGGACGCCGCGCACACGCTGCGAAAAAGCTCGACAGCTTGGCTTTCTGAGAGCGGCGTCGGCAAGGAGCGAATTCGGGCTTGGGAGAGCCGCCAAATTTTTTCGGGCTCCACTGCCAGCCGAGCTTGCGAGTCCACGGGGATAGAGGCTCGAGCGATGACTTGAGCGTAGAGGGTGGACGGCCTTCTGGCCGATTGCTCCGCGTCCGACAAGAAGCGATCCGAATTCATTGGCGCCGGGGGCTCGGCCAGCGTTTCTTGCGCGCGGAATTGAGCGAAGAAAACCTCAGTGGGAGGCGTGGCTTCGTCCGCGGGGCTGAAAATGCGAAGCGTCACAGTTTGCGCGTCGCGGTGGCAGGAGCCCGTTGGGGCGGGAACGACGGAGACGGCGCCCGCGTTCCACAAGCTGGTTCCGGGAGATTCCAGAAGGCGCTCGGAGGCTCCGATCGCCTGCAACAAGGCATTGAGTTTCATGAGAGTTTCCTCAAGGGCGCGCGTCGCCGCGACGAGTTCGCTGCATGGAGGCGCCAAGCTGCGCGCGCTTCGCGCCCGGAAAAAGCCGGTGAAAGCTATGGCATTGGCGAAGCGAGAGCGGGAGCCGATCCGCAAAAACACGCAGGCCGGCCGTTTGCGCAGACTCCTCAAATTCACCCTGTCAAGCAAGAGGCAGCCGCTTCACGGCCGAAAAAACGACCTGAACGGACGAAGGAGGAAAAAACGACCGATTGGCGGATGGCATCTTTCGCGCCGGCGCGACAAAAATCTCTTCACAGAAAGCGCCCTCTGTGAATCAAAGGCGTTTTCGCGGGGGCTTCGGCGCGTCAGCGTGTTGGCCCGGGCCGTGCTCGCGCCAAAAATCAATGGCGCGCCGAAGGTCAGCGTCCGACAAGCTTTGAAGCAGTTCGTCTCGCTCCATTTGCGCTTTGACCAACCGCAACATCGCTGGCGTCGCGGCAAGGCCCGAAGCGCTCGGGACGGGCGCTATGGAGCTCGGCGTGGCCCCCAGCGAAACCAACGCCTCGAGTGAAGGGTCAAACACGGAAACTCCGGACCGATTCTGCTTCTCCGCAACCCGAGCGCGGCTGTTCAGGCGCCCCAAGGCGCTTTGGCCAGCGAGCGAGCGAGCGTTGAAGTCAACGCCGTCAGAGCGCAAAACAGGCGCCACGGCCTCAATGACGGCCGGCGGCATGTCGACCCATGAGAACAGAGGAGTGGGGCGCTCGCCCGGGCTTTTCCACAAAGAGCCATCTGGCATTTGTCCGGTGGCCTTGAATCCCAAGCGGGAAAGCAATTGAACGCAACCGGCTGCTTGGCTTGCGAGCGCCTTTGATTTGAGCTTGTCTTCGGAAAGCCGAGCCGAGTGGCTCGCCAACGCCCACTGCGGGTGCTCTTTGGGCGCCCAAAAACGACTGTGAGCCGAAAAAGCCTTGGCCATGCGCTCAATTTCTGCCGTCGCTTGCCCGAGGCGAGAAGCGAACGTGGCTTGGAGCCAAGGCAAAAGGACATCGGCTTTTTCCGTGGCGTCAAAGTGCTCCGCCAACGCTTGCGCGCCAAAACGGCCTCGCGCCCAACGCCAGGCGTCCGCCCGCCCGGATCGGCCGCCATGCTCCGAGTCGCCAAGGTCCAAGAAAGCCAAAAGGGCGTTGCGCTTGCCGAACGCGGACAACCCTAGTCCATGGTCCACGGCCTGTTGGCCGCGAAAAAACAAGCGGGCGCAGAGCGCGACGGACGCGATGCGCAAAGACGGCGTCCAAAACTGCAAAGCCGGCAGGCTCTTTGACGCCGGCCACAAAATCGGCGCCACAGGCATCGGCGAGCCGCTGGTCTCGGCCATTCTCTCGTAAACGAGAGGGGCGGTGTCGAGCAACCGATCCTGGCTCAACAAAAAAGCGCCGGATCGAGCAATGCCCAAAGAGCGAACGTGAAAGTGCCCTTGCAAGCAGGCGCAACGCGTCAAATGAGGCCGGATGGGCAAAGGGCCTGAATTGGGGGCGCCGTGAGCGGGCAACTGCTTTGTGAAATCTGTGAGCAATCCGGACAAGGGCAAGAAACCGAAAGCGATCGGGCGGCCGATGTCGAGTCCCGCAAGGGCGGCGTTTTCTGCGGCGTCAAAGCAAGCGAGAACGCGAGAGGCGGCGTCTTTGGCCCGCTTTTCTTTCTCTGGCGTCGCGCCCTTAAGAAGGCACCGCTGCGTCAGGACGTCCTCGCTCGGGCGGCCGTCCCGAAAGGAGAGAGCGAAAAAAAAGCGCTCCGCGGCATCCATGGCCGGCAGCAGTTGCCTCAATCCAGCGAGGCTTTTTTCCGCGAAGGCGGCGAGGCTTTCAAGCCGCCCCAAATTCCATTCGTTTTTTTGGGAGCGAAGCCAACTGCTCAAAAGATTGTCTGCGTCTTCGCACGCCAGCCATTGATTGGCGCTGACTCCGCGCCGCTCAAGCTCTTGCGCCGAGAGGGCCGCTCGCCGCGCGTCCAAGTAGGCGCTCGTGCCCCAAAAAGCCGGGTCTTCCGAGGAGCGCTGTTTCGCGGGCAACAAGTGTTCTTGTGACATGAAGGAGCCAGAGGATAAAAAGGGTTAAAAAGGCCAAAGCGAAAAAGAACCACAGGCGACGCGCAAAGGAAATCAAATCGACAAACCCCATCGAGCCCAGGCACCGACTCGCTCAGATTCGCTTCGCGCTTCGCGCGGAGGGCCGCGCAGCCTCTTGCGGGCCGGGAGGCCGGGACTTGTCCACCTCGAGGCGAAGCGCGACCATGTTCAATTGGGCTTGCGCCTTGTCGCCCATTTTTTCAAGCATTTCCACGGAAAAGTCAGCGGCTGCGCCTTCCCACGCCATTGCGGGCAAAAGCCACTCGGCCAATAAATTCGGGTAGTCGGTCTTGTCAAAGCCGCGTTGCTGAGAAACCATCAAAATCAAATCATCGCAAGCCGTGGCCCGCAAAAGGGGATTGTTCGCGAACAATAAGCGAGCGAGGCCTCGCGCGCAGGGAATGCCTTCGTCAGGAACAACCGCCGGCGGCAGTTGCGAGGAGAAGCCATTCGAGCTGACGCCGCGCGGCTTTTGCGAATGATACAATTGGCTCAAAGCCCCAAGCTGGGTTTCAAACAACGCTTGTTGGCTCAAATCACTCCACGGGGCCTGCGAGTGATCGAATGGGGCGTTCGGATTTGCGCCCCCCCCGTGCGCCCAAATGGCGGCGGCTTCTTGCGGAATGGAAGACCAATTGCCCGCCGCCAACGACAAGGCCTTGGACTTGTGGGCGTCCTTGACGGCTGCGGAGGGGGTTGCGCTCAAGAAGGCCCAAGCCGTGACATTGAGCGTCAGGGCGGCCATGGAAAGAGGCGAGGGCAGGCTGCTTTTGCTGCCACCCGGGGATTTTGTCCACGGCAAAGCCCCCAACTGACTAGAAAAGAGCAGCGCTGAATCAATCAGGGCCGGGCGCGTTTGAGCCTGGTGGCGATGAAACGCCGCCCAACGCGGATGCGTGGAATTCGGCGTCGCGGCCCAGCGAACGACCCCCGCATAATGGTCCATGACCGGGCCGGCGGCCGCGCCCAAAAAAAGCAAATCCGCGCCAATTGCGGCTTTCATGCGCTTGGCGACGTCTTTGGGCATCTGCGCCACAGCCGCTTTCAATTGCGTCTCGCCATCCTGATAGGCTTCGCTCCAATTCAAAGCCATGCCGTGCCGCATGGCGCCCAAAGCCGCCGAAACGCGAACGCCATGAGAGACTTCGGCGTCCAGAGCCACCGCATTGAAAAAAGCCTCGCGATCGAGCGCGGGCAGAAAATGCCAAAAAATTCCAGGAAGGGCCTTTATGCTGGGCTGGGCCCAATCCGGGTTATTGGCCAGCAACGGAGCGAGCCAACGCGCCAAAGCGACCGCGGATCCAGACAGCTCATGGAAGCGGGCGGGGGCAGAAAAAGAAATCACGCCGTCGTCGCCGAATTCCGCCGAATCGCGCAATGCGTCTGAAAACGCGGACAAGATGGGCTGCGCGGGCGACGGCGGGGTGTAATGTGGGGTGGCGACGCGCGCGCGCTCGGATGGCCCGTCCAGCAAAAGCTCGGGATACGCTTGGGTCGCATGCGTGAACACAGCGGCATTGGCCGCAAGGGACGCGCCAACCGCTTGGGTCATCGCCTTGTGCTCGGATTCCGTCCAATCAAACCCGTCGCCCAGCAAAATTTTTGCGTTGCGGGCGTCTCCGCTGCGGACCGCGGCGATGAAGGATTTGAGCCGAATTGCGTTTTGCTCTCTTTTGCTGGCCATGGGGCGCCCAGTGTGATTCAGGATTTAAACGAAGCCGCGCGAGAGAGGGCCAAGACCGCATGGCGGCCCAAGCTCCGAGCGCTCGCTGCTTATATTCTAGCGCCGTTTTGGCGCCAGCCCAAGAGGTGGCCATAAAAAGGCCTCGCGCGCGGCCAAGCGGCGGCCGAAATGAGAGCGTTCGCCGTGATCGCCAATGAAAACACGGCCTCAACGCCGCGTTTTCAACAGTTCGGAGCCCTTTCGCTCCTCGCTTGAGGAGCCGCTCAATAAATGATTTTTGGGCGCTGCGCGAAACGCGCGACCACTGCGCGCGCAAGGACAAGAGTCCCCAAAACAAAAAGAATCGCCGCCCACTCCGGCAAATTGAGCCCCAGCAGAGTCCATTTCGCGGCCGCGGCGCACTCGGCCTCCCCCGCCAAAACGCGAGGCAGCCACTTGCCGACAGGAAAACGAGAAGCCATTTCGCCCAGCGAATAGGGAGAGCAACTGCCCGACCCTGGATGAAACCCCACCCAAATATGGCGCAAGGCGATGCCCAACCCCGCCAAATTCACCGCGGCGCCCAGGCCCGCAAACGCCGCGAACACGCCGCGCGGACGGCTCAAAGCCGCGGCCAGGGCAAAAATGGCGCTGCCCGCGAACGCGACGCGCTGCATGATGCACAAGGGGCATGGCTCCAAATTCGCGTAATGCTCCAAAAACACGGCAACAGCCAAACTGCCCACAGCGATCAAAAACACCACAAGGGCCTGGACGCGGGCTGATTTCCAAAGTAGCGACATGCGATGGCTCCATAATCGAAATAAGCAAAACGCGATTATGGGCTCAAAGCCAAGGCCCGGCAAGGGGGGCTCGCAAATAAATTGAGCCAGATGTCGCCTCCCAAGCCAAAATCACAAAGCCTCTGAGCTTAAAGAACATTCAGGGACAAAAAGAGGAAATCACGCGCGGCGCATAAAATGCGCGCCTTCGCGGACATCGCAAACCGTTGGGTCCAAATCGCGTTGGCAGACCCACGGCCAAGGCGCCAGACACACGGGCAAACCCCATCTATCAAATTTCAGCAATTTTGACACAATGGCGCTTGCGGGTCGGGAAAAGAAAGAGCGGCTAAACAAGCATTTTTTTCCGATCGGTTCGGTCGACAGCATGGCTCGGCCACCCAAGCGACATTGCGGCATGAGCCAGCACGGACAATTGAAGCGACTGAAAACAGCGACCACTAAAAGGATTCGCAATGCGGCGAGTTGAGTTTGGGCAAGCAGAAAAAGCATTCCAGGGCGGCGTCCAAGAAGAGCCCGAGGTTGGCGCGTTCACTTTGAAGGAAGGAACCGCCTTCGTGGTTTCCTCTCCCAAAGGCGATTCGCAAGGGATGAGCGCGGGGCTCTTTCATCACGACACCCGGCAGTTGTCGATGTGGAAAATGGAGGTGGGCGGGCATTCGCCCATTTTGCTGGCGGCTAGCCAAAGCGACGACGGCTCCCACTTGGTGAGCCGATTGTCCAACCGCAGCATGGGGCCCATGGGGCAAGACGCAGAGACCAAAGAGGGCGCCTTTTTGATCGAACGCGTGAAGTGCTTGCGCAATGACGGAGTGATGTTCGAGCAGCTGAAAATCAAAAACTGGGGAGCCTCGACCGCTTTGGCTCCCATCACGTTGCTTTTCGACTTTGATTTCTGCGACTTGTTTGAAGCCCGTGGCGTCAAGAGAGACAAACGAGGCGAACTGTATCCGTTTCAACTGCGCGAAGATGGGCAAACTCGCGATTACCTGGGGCTCGACCAAGTGACGCGCCAGGGGTATGTGCGATTCTCCGAGCGCCCGGCGCGCCAATTGCCCGGACGGGCTGACTTCGCCTGGATGTTGGACGCCGGCGACGAGGTGACCTTGTTGTGCGAGGCGGGCCATTGGAACGGCGAATGGACCGCGCAGGTGGCTCCGAATTCAGGTCGCTTCCAAATGGTGCTCGCGCACGAGCAGCAGGTGTTAAAGCGCAGGCGGGAGCAGGGGGCGCGCATTTGGAGCTCAAAAGAAAGCCTGGATCAGTGGGTGAGCCGCTCCAAATCCGATTTGGCGCTCTTGACCGCCGATTTGCCCACCGGTCCTTATCCGCACGCTGGCGCGCCGTGGTTTTGCGCGACCTTTGGCCGAGACGCCCTCACCACCGCCTGGCAATCGCTGTGGCTGAATCCTTCGCTGAGCGAAGGCGTGCTGCGCTATTTGGCCCAGCGCCAAGCGCATTCCGCCGATGCTTTTTTTGACGCGGAACCGGGGAAAATCATGCACGAGGCTCGCGGCGGAGAAATGTGCGCGCTGCGCGAAATGCCGTTTTCGGCTTACTATGGCGGCGTGGACACCACCCCCATGTTTGTCTCGCTGGCCGGAGAGCACGCTCGCCGCATTGGCTCCACTCGATTGGTGGAAGAGCTTTGGGACCCTCTGCTGGCCGCTTGCGGATGGATCGAGAAGCGAATCGCGGCGAGCGCCACCGGGTTGTTGGATTATTCGCGCGCGCAAAAAACGGGGCTGGCCAATCAAGGCTGGAAGGACAGCGGCGACTCCGTCTCCCGAGACGACGGCACTTTGGCCGTGGGGCCCGTGGCCCTCATTGAGGCGCAAGGGTTGGCCTGGCGGGCGTTTGAGGAAATGGCTCATTTGGCGGACCGCTTGGGCAAAAAGCCGCAAGCCAAACGCTGGCGCGCGATGGCCGAGGATCTCGCGGCCCGAGTCGAATCCGTTTTTTGGCAACCGGAGCAAGGCATGTATGCGATGGCCATCGACGGCGAATCGCGCTGGTGTGGCGCTCGATCCTCCAATGTGGGCCAATTGCTGTGGCTCGGGCTGCCGCAAAAGGCACGGGCGGAGAGTTGCGCGCGCCAATTGATGGAGCCTGATTTGTTTTCGGGGTGGGGCATCAGAACGCTGTCCAAAAATGACAAGCGATTCAACCCAATGTCGTATCATAACGGATCCGTGTGGCCGCACGACAGCGCTTTGAGCGCCATGGGCATGCGAAAAACCGGCGACGCCTCCGGCCCCTTGCGTTTGATGGAGGGGTTGATGGCGGCCGCCCAAGCGTTCAACCAACGGCTGCCAGAGCTTTTTTGTGGCTTTGAGCGCCAAAAAAGCGAGCCGCCAGTGGGTTATCCAGTGGCGTGTTTGCCGCAGGCGTGGTCTGCGGGGAGCGTGTTGATGAGCTTGCAAGCTTGTCTGGGCGTCGAAGTCGACGGTTGGGCCGGCAAAGTCACGGTGCGCAGCCCTCGGTTGCCCGCGCAAACCCAAAGCGCATGGGTCGAGGGCATCGCGATCGCCGGCGGAGGCAAGGTGTCGTTGCATTTTGAGCGAGACTCTCGCGGCGAAATCACTTGCGTCGTCGACGGCAATGACAAGGGCAAGCGCGCGGTGGAGATTTTGCCCGATTGAGGCGGCCAAGAGAAAAACCCCGCGTGAAGACGGGGTTTTTATTTTAGGCAGTCAGTCGACGCTCAACAAGCCAAACACGGCGCCAAAATCGAGGATCAACCGAGCAATCAAAGGCGGTTGGATCGACGGCGCGCCGGCGTGGGTTGGGCCGCTCCGCTTTCAAGCAGCTGCGCGCGGGCGCGCAAGGAGTCGGCGTTGGCGCGGGCCAGGGCGGCTTTTTCGGCCATCGCGCGTTCGTGCTCGATGGCGTTTTCCAGAGGGGCGACATAAGGCGAGCCCAAAAGCGCCACAATTTCCACCGGACGGGCGACCACGCGAAGAATGGCGTCCGATTGCGATCGGGACCACGCGTTGAGTTTGCGCTCCGCCGTTTGCAAAAGCTCAAAAAGGACCGCTCCCACCAAAGGGCCCAAACCATCGCGCTGATTGACAAAGCCTGCGGTTTGGTGGGGATGTTGGTCGCTGCGATAATCGCGCCAAACGGCCCATCCAGACTGCGCTCCTGCGAGGCTGTTTGAATCAAGATTCGGCAGCGGATCATCAGGCGCGACCGGCGCCGGAGAAACGCCAAGAAGCTCGCGGATGCGGTCAAGGCTCACAGCCTCAATCGCGGCCTGCAATTGGGCTTGCTCAATGTGGGCCAAGGCGCCCATGATTTCGGTCGGCGTCGCATGCCCCGGCTCCAAGGCGATGGGCTCAATCGCCAATTGGACAATGGCCGCGGGGCCCTTGGCCTTGCCATCCCCGAAGGACGCCGCGCGGGCGGTGCGCGCCGCGGCCTCCGCCGATTCAAACAGTCGAGCGCCCGCAGCGCCAGCAGGGCGTTTTTTGGTGTCCATGTAGCCCGTGTCGCGACGATCGCCCATCCAAATGGCGAAGGCATGGCCCGCGCGAGCCGATTGAGCGGGGCCCGCCTCCTCAATGACGGCGGTTTCAATTTTTTTGATCGCCGCGGCGCCAGGGATTGCGTCCATCGGGGTCTTTTTCGCCATTTTTTCCAGCTCTTCGGCGGAGTGGCGCCAATGAGCCAATTGCTCAGGGGAAAAATCAGGATGCGCGATTTTATGCGTTTTGCACAGCGCCGTAAGCGGCGCGCGCAGGGCGTGGAGCTGCTTGATCAAGTCAATGTGGGCGTTCATGCTTTCCAGGGAAATATCCGCAATCTGCGTTTCATTGACCCAGCCGTGGGGGAAAAACGGCACGATGTGGACTTGTTTGTCCGTTTGTCCAAGATCATGCCAGTGATGCCGGCTTTCGAGGGGCAATTCGGCTTGCACCCGGGCAAGAAGCGCAAGCGCCGCTGCGCGGTCCGACTCGCTGATTTGGGAGTCTTTTTGCGCTGCGGCGATCAGGTCGCGCAGGCTGTTGGATCGGATAAAAGAAAGGGAGCCAAATGACGCGTTCAGCCCTTTTTCGTTGACCATTTTGATGCCCATGAACACCTCCGCCAAAAGCTTGATTTTGTCACAAATCAGCGCTCAAGGGAAGGGAAAAAACAAATTTTTTAAAGCGTTCTATCGTGTCTGGCATGGCGGCCGAAGCCTTTCTCGAAAAGGGGTGAGAGCTTTTGGAGCGGCTTTGGGAATTGTTTTTGTGCAGACAAAAAACGGCGGGGGGGGAGCCCCGCCTTTGAAAAACATCCACAGCGTCAAAATATCAAAAACGTTCTATCGGAGGCCGGCCGCGGCCAGCCGCGAACGCGGCGTCTCGCGCTTGCGCGTCAAGAATCGCTTGCGCGAAGACTTTCGGGCGGCGCAAACCCAACACCCACAGTTCGCTGCCGCCAGTGGCGGCGATTCGCAGCGACCCATAGCCTAAAACACGGCCCGCCAGTGGCGAAAAGACTTCGACGGTCTCGATGCGGCTCACGTGCCAACTGGTTTGCTCGCGCGTCAGGATGCCGTCGGCGAAAAACAGGGCTTCGCCGTCAAAGGAGACTTGCGCGCTCAGAATCATCAACAACGGCCAGCCAAAGCTCAACAGCGCGAGAGCGCAAGCGACGCTCACGACGACGGCGTAGGGAACGGAGAGGCCAAAGGGAGCAAGCACGTGGGAGAGCACGGAGGAGCCCGTGTCTGAGCCTCGGTCCGAAAAGATCAAATACAGCCAAATGGCCAAAACGGCCACGCAACTGAGCACGGAACCCGCTTTGGGCCAAAGGGTGATGGAGCCCTGCAAGGTTTCGCGGCGAGTCGGCGGCAGAGGCTGCGGCAGAGGCGGCGTTCCGTTGAATTGCTCAGGGAGCAGCGCGCGAGGGCGGTCGGGGTCGTCAGAGAACATGGAGGGGCCAAGTGGGACAGCGTTGAGCGGAAAAGCGAATCGCGAAGATTCTGGCGCGCAAAAGCATCTTTGTCCAGAGGGCGGCCGGCAAAAAAAACTCCACGATTTTTTTGCCAAAAAGGAAGCGTCAGCTGCGGGGCTTCCGCGCGGGAAGTTCCGCAAGGCAAGAAGGCGCGCGGAGACACAGCCGCCGTCACAGCCTGGGCGCCTTGTGCGTCGGCGTCTTGGCGGACAAGGCTGGCGAGGCAAACGCGAGTTCCGCCAATTGCGCGCGCTCGATGCCCCTCGCCAAAAGAGGTTGCTTTTTGGCCCATTTTTCAGCGGCGGCAAGGGTGATTTCATGTTGGGCGAATTGAACGCGCGCCATTGTCTCCAAAAGATTGGGGGCCAGCGGTTTGCCCGCTTTGATCGCGGCGACGGCCGCGCCGTCGCGGCCATGCCAAATCGCCCATTCCACCCAGGTCCAAGGTTGAGCGTCCGCGCGGTTGTTGTGATTGGCAGGCTCCGCCCAAACCGCTTCGTGAGAGTGGATGGCTGGCCGACGGCCCGCGCCTGGCGCGTGGGCGATCCACTCGCCCAAACGAGCGTCCGTGAAGACCGAGATCGAGTGTTCGTCAAACAACACGCGCGGATCCACGTTGTCGTCCAACGAGAGCGGCAGACGCGCGTTGGGGCAATGCGCCCAAAACATGGCCGCGGCTTCCCGGGCTTGATGGGCTCGCCCGACAGAGCCCGCGCACAGCAGAGCGTGGCGAGTCCATTCGCTCCACCGCGCTTCGCTCCAATTCTCTTTTTGCGACAAAAAAGAAGACAGGCTCAGACAGGCGTCCCAGAGCCGTTTTTGGGGGACGGCCATGTGGTTTTTGTCGATGGCCTTTTGATCTTGGCGATTGATGGGGGAGCCTAGATGGTTTGATATCCAACGGCTAGCCGCGTTGTCGACGGGAAAGGGAACCGCGCCGGTTTTTGCTCGCTGCGCCGCCAAGCTCGCCAAATAACGTCCATGGTGGTCAATCATGCAGTGGAGTGCCATTGTCATAACCGGCGCCCAGTGCGGGCTTTCCTGGGCGGTTCCGCGCGGCCCCTGTTCGGTCATAAAATCGGGCATGGCGCCATTTTCATGCAGCCAGAAACCAATCGGCGAGGACCAGCCGCCGCGAGACGCTCGTGCGCGTTCGGCCACAAGGTCGGCGGCCAAATGAGGGCCGAGCTGCCAGAGCAGCTCCGGGGCGCTCACAAAAACAGAGCGATCCTCGCTGTCTTTCCGAAAGGAGCGGCGCGAAGCGCGATTTTGATAGCCCGGGTGATCCGCCAAACGCGAATAAACATCACGCGCCAATTTGCGATTGTGCAAGGTTCCGCGAGAGTTGTGCGTGCTCAAAAAACCTTGTGTTTGGCGCAGGGCGTTTTCCAGCGCCAAAACGTCGCCGGCATCGATTGCAGCAAGAAGGCCAAGCCACGCCTGCTCGTTTCCACGCGTGTTGTTTGAGCTAAAAAGCCTCATGGGCAACGCATCCCCGCTGAAAAGGTTAAACGACAGGGGCCTGGGCTTTTTTTGCATGTTCAGTCACCGTAAATGGACGAGGCGGACAAACCGCGTCGGCAGGAATAGCCACCAGCGCAAACACGCTTGCCTCCTCAAAAGTATAACAATTTTGGCGCGCGTCACCAAGAGCCTCCAAAATTTGAATTTCCGAGCGGTGTTTTACATGAAAAAAACAGGAATAAACAAAGAAAAAGTATCGCAAAATAAGGCGGGAGGCCGCCGAAGGAATGCGAAAATACAGAGCGAAGCTCCCAAATCTTTGCTCAAGCGCGCCCGCGGCGACCAAAAACCGCGCAAGCTCTGGACAAACATTGTTTTTCGGCGCAATATGCGCAGCGCGACTCCGAGCAAACGCCAGCCTGAGACCCAGGCTAGTTCGGCGCGCAAGGGTTTGGGCCTGTTGTCCAGGGACAAGCGAGCCGCCCCACAACCATTTCGCAACCAGGAATCTCATTCATGCAACCCAGCGTAAAACGCCGAATCAAAAAAATCGCTTTGTGGGTCGTTGGCGTCATCGTCGCGCTCGTGCTCGCTTTTGCGTTGTTCGTCGTCTATTCGCGCTCCATCAAGGATCATGCCCTAAGGCTTTCTCACGACTACAACGCGCAAACCGAAGCGACGCAAACCGCCGCTTTGCGCGCCGCGGGCCAGTTTGAGGCGTGCCAAGCCCAAGCCAAGCAAAGCAAGGCCGCCGGCGACGCGGATCCGGCCTCCAAATTTTTCTCTTGCTTCTCGCCGAGCGTTCTGAGGGGCGACGGAAGCCTGACTGGCCCCTATTTGTTGTTCGGAGCCGCCCTTATGGACCCCGCGGCGCCAGAAAAGGCTCGGGAGCGGGAAAAACTGCTTCAAGAAGGTTATAGGCAGGCCACCCAAACGTATGAAAAAGAAGTGAAAAATGCCCTGAAGTTCGATCGCGACGTCGAAAGCACTTGCATGGGCAATCCTTGGGCCAAAACGGTTTGCTCGACGGTGGCTCGGGGATTGTTGCAAAAAGACGCGCAGGGGCGTTGGACGCAACCGCAAAAAGCGCCGCTTTTGATGCGCCAAATGCAAGACCTGGATGTCGCTTTCTGGCAAGCCAATCATCCCGCCGAAGTGCGCGAGCAGCTCACCGCCCAAGCCCAGGTGGCCGGCGACCCGACGCAAAGCAACAAGGTCGCGCTCAGCGCGCCCTGGATTCCCGCGTCGATCCAAAGCCAAAAGCTTCGCCAAGCGCAAATGGCCGAGTGGAGCCAAGAAGTCAAGTGACAGGCGCCCCGCGCGGATGCGCCAAGCCGGCTTTCGGGCCGGCTTTCTGTTGTCCGCGCGCCTGAAACAAAATTTTGCAAAAATTCGCTGGCTTCCCCAAAAATTCGCGATACACTCTGATCGTGGCTGGCGCGCGTGGCGCGCAACGCGGGCGTGGCCTGTGAAAGCCGCCCCCAACTCAGGAGAAGCGCCATGTTGCCCAGTCCCACCCCTCAAGCAGAGCCCGCGCAACTCACCGAAGCGACGCAGGGCTGGACTCAGCCCCCCCAGTGGTTCCAAGGCGGGGCGCATTCTTGGATGAAAGCGAAAAAAAGCTTTGAAATCGGGTGCGCGATGGACAAAAACGGCGCCCAACACGCAGCCGTCGGCGTCGCGCTCTCAGGCCTCTCTGTGCTGGCATGCTTGGTGGCGCATGGGTTTTCGACGAGCCCGGCTTGCGCTTGCGCTCTTGGCGTGTCTGGCGTGGCGGCCGTGGTGCTGGGCCAAAACCAACGAGCCAAAGCCCTTCCTTTGATGACGCATGCCTTGATCCACTCAATCGCCCGCAGCGCGAATCCGGGGTTGAATGGCGAGGGCTCCGAGGAAGACCGCAAAGCCACCGAAGAATTGGCGCGCCAAACCCGACTGGAAAGCCTGGGGGGCAGTTTTGAGGAATTGGCGGCGGGCATCGCGGAAGGGCGTTGTGCCCGCAAAGAAATCATCGCTCCCATTCGTTGGTTGGGCGGCATGGCGTTCAAGCGATTTGGCAAAAGCGTCGTTTGACGAGCGCCGAGGAAAATTCCGATGGGGAAAAACGCGATTGCGCGCTAAAATGAAAGCCTGGGCGGCCGTCCAGGTTTTTCTTTGCGTCAATCAGGAGCAGGCATGGCAAACGCAAATCAAGCGGCGTCGGTTTTAGCGATGGCTCCGGAAGAAGACTCGGAGGCCCTCGCGTTCTGGATGGCGCTTTTCGCGGCTCCTCAGTCGGGGCTTTCCGGAGCAGGCCGGCGCCTCTTCGCGAAAAATGATTTTGAGCGCGTCCCCCAAGGATTCCAGTGGGAGTTTGCGCTGCGAATGGCGCATGGATTTTCTTTTCGAGAGGTGGAGGCCGCCGCAGCCGGCGAACAAATGTTCAATCCGGCGCAACAGCCCTTCAATGAGAAAGTCGTGCGCTTGGCCGCTCGCCAGCCCGAAAGCCTTTCCGAGGCCATCGCGTTATGGCCGTCTTGCGCCATCGACTCAACGCAAGCGTCTTATCGGGCCATGGCATTGAACGGACTGACGCTGCCCGCTCACTCCGCGCGCCCGATCGCCAACGCTCCGGACGTCTGCGGGCTTTTGCTAAACTCCGCGAGCGTTTGGGCGGCGGTGGCTCAGGCGCCAAGCAACCAAATCCAAAAGTTCGCAAAACGTCTCGCGCCCTGGGCACTTGGGCTCAAAGTCCGAGCCGCGCAAAGCGAGTCGGACGCCATGGGCGACGCGAAAACGTGCGCGCTATGGGCTCAAGGGCTCTCGGACGCCGCGCGTCTCACGGCGGCTCGGCATGTCGCGGCTTCCGGAACTCACGGAGCGCTGGCCTTTCAAAGCCTGGTCGCTGGCTGCTGGGGGGCGGCGCAAGCCGATTTCGGAGCATTGGACGCCCTTCTCGGCTCCGTCCAAGCCGCAGGCGCGAATAAGAAAGAAAGCGTCCCTGAATTCAACGTCCAACAATTGCGTTTTTTGAAAAATGAATTCGTTGCGGCCCTTTTGCCCGCGGCGCTTCGTTGCGTGTGCCCGACAGCCTTGCTTGGGGGCGCAGGTTGGGCAAAAGAGGAGGCGAAGGAGTTGCTCGAAAGCGCGGCGCGACGGCAAATCATTTCTCAATGGGGAGCAATGCCCGACATCGAAAAAAATTTGCCCTTGTGGGCCGCTGAAGCCGAAAAAACACAGGACTCGCTGGGGTACAACGAGCAACACGCCATCAAACAGGCTTTTGAAGTGGCTCAGGCGGCCGCGGAGTCATTCATCGCCCAAGCGAAAAAGGACGAGATCGCCGGAGTGGGGAAATCGGAAGCGCGATGGGATGCGCTCTTGGAGGCCTTGTCCGCGGGGTTTTTCAATGCTCACGGCCGGGCGAGCTTGAGCGGGGCGTGGGCGATTCATTTGGCGGTGGGCGGCGCAAAAAAAGGGCTCGGAGCCCCCGTTTTCTTTGAGCGAGCCGAACGCGAGTGGGAGCGGCGCATGCTGGAGAGTTCAGAGCCTGGCGCTCATCGCGCCGCGGCGATTTTCCGCGCAGCGCGCGAGTCCATTGAAATTGCCGTCGTCGCTCGTGAAACCAGAGCAACGCAACGCGCGCAAGAAGTCGAGGACTCATCGCAAACGCCTTCGGCGACAAAGACGTCCCGGCGATTGTGACGGCGGCGCGTTCCCGCGCTCAACCATTTCAAAAATCCGATCCACCCTCAAATCCGGCGCGCAACGCGTGGGCGAGCAAGGACGAGGTTGTCGTCCGAGTCGGCCCCTGGCTCCGCCTTTTGCGTCGCGGCTTCCATCGTGCGTCGCTGCTGCTCGGCCTGAGCCATCGATTCCTTCAATTGCCGCTGTTCATCCAGCGCCGCCATCGATTCGTGGGCCAAATGGAGCAGCGATTGAGCGTCGGCCGACAAGAGAGGGCAGGGAATTCCATCGGAGGCCAAGAACAGAGAAAGCCATTCCTTCACCGTGGCCGGCTTCGCGCGATTTGCCATCTCAATGAGCTCGGGCGGCGGCGTTTTTTTGAGAGCCACGCCAGGACGGGGCGATCCGAAAAAAAGCTCGCCGCAAAATCCGGGTCAACCCGTTCGTGCAGCCCCCACGGCGCCGTGCCGATCAAAAAAGAGAATTCTTCTCGCTGCGCGCGAGTCGTCAAAGCGGATTTTGGGTCCGGAGCTCCATTGTTCGCTTGATCTTGCGCCACGGCCTGCGTCCAAAGGGCTTGAAGAGCGCCCACAAATGCTTTGCGAAAAAGCTCAGGGCCCAAGGCAGAAGGGGACAAATCGAGTCCCGGCGCGGCCAAAATAATTTTTTGCAACAAGAAGCTTCTGCTGGCGCGAGGCGAAAATTCAGAAAAAAGCGAATAGGGCATCTGCTCCGCGGGATTGCAGGGGGGCAAGGATAGCGTCGTGGAGACCAATTCGCGAGCCAGCTCGGCCAACGCGCGCGTGCTTCGAGCTTCGGCTCGCTCGCAAAATTCAACAAAAAACGCCACGATGTCGGACAAGAGGGCGTCCCCCACGGTCGCGCGCGCCGCTTGCGGCCCGGCGAGAGTGATCAGTTGCCGCAGCAAATCGGGAGAATGAATCGCTCGGAGAGCGTCCGCTGATCCATTGGCGGCTTCGGGGCCAATTGGGCCTCCATTGACGAAATCGCGCCATCCGCGGCAAAATTTGATCAGTTTTTGGCGTGCCAGCACCGCCAAAACGCCATAATCGCCGGCGCGCTCCATATTTTGACTGATCGCCGCGGGGGGCTCGCTCCGGAGTGAATGGGTGCCCACCCTCGCGGCCTTTTCCTCCAGGCGATCCATCGCCGCGTTGAATTTATGCTCCATTCCCAAAAGGCTGTTTTGCGCTCCCGCAGGGAAATTTGACGAGCCCCAAGGAGCCGACACGGATGCGCCGGACGGAGGGGCGAGGCGCGCGCGAGCCGCCGCGTCAACGATTTTGGCTTGGCTTTTCCAGTTTTCAAAACGTGAAACGGTGGCGCCAAGCTCCTGGGACCACCGCTGCGCAAGCTCATAGTCCGCCGCGTTGGGGAACGACTCCCCCCACAAGGAAGGCGGGCGCGCGGGCTTCAGCAACGCGCCCGGGAGGCGTGTGGCCAGGAACGGTTCCCAAGCCCTTGTCGCGTCGGACCCGTCTCGCAACGCTTGGTCGATTTGCAGCAAATTTTCGGCGCGACGCGATTCTCCGAAGAGAGCGATCCGCGCAAGCGCCCAACGCTTTGACAGAGACAAAGGCATAAGCTCAAAGCCTCCGCGCGTTTTTTTCTGAACCGATCCCACCGAATCGTTGGGCATTTTGCGCGTGCGCGTGCTTTTGGGGGGAGTGCTGCTCCACCAACAACGCCAGGTGGGCTTGCTCGACCGCGGCGAAAAAACGCGGCGCTCGCGTCGCCAGCGTTTTTGAGTGCGTCGGGTGGGAAAACGCTCCGCTTTGGGCCACAGCCCGAGCGAGTCGGGCGTCGAACGTAAGGTCATCAAACTCATCGACGCATGTGAACCAACCGCGAGCGACAGTGTTGTCGGGCGCGTGAATGGCCAGCATCGGAATGAACGCAGCGGCTATTTGCGCGGCCCACGGATAAACGCGCGGGACCATTTTGTCGCCGCGCCCCCCGGGGTTGATAGCAACCAAAATTCCGTGGGGACTCGGAAGGCTTTCGGAGCGTCCAATCAGCGCGCTGCTTTTCGGATGCTGGACAAGGTGGCTTTCGGTTTCTTTGGCCAAGTTCGCCGACAAGGCAAAAGCCACGCGGGATTCCATCAAGCCTCGCAAAAACAAAGAGTCCGCGCCGGTGAAAAATTCGCCGGCCAACTCTCCCACAGATCGGATCAATTGGCCGCTGGCGTGAGAAAAATGTCCGGGTTTCGTTCCTTTTGGCCAGCGCGCGCCGGCGGACAAAAGCCCCTCGAAGGAGTTGAAGAAGGCGCAAGAGGCTTCGAAGTCTTTGAGGGAGTCCAAAATGGCGACCGACGCGTCAGCGGCGTGAAGGCCTGGATGCCGAATTCGGAGCCATTCGGCTTGCGCCGCGAAAATCGGCTCCAAGGCCAATCGCGTGACGGATTCGGCGCCATCGCCAAAAGGCTTCTTTTTTTGCCCACGCGTGGCATACGCCACGAGCAACGACGCAGCGCTCGCGCCCGTCGCCTCCACCGCGGTCCAAGACGCGCCACGAGCGGCGAGGCGCTCGGCGTTTTTCCAGTCTCCGTTGATGATGGCTTGGGATAAAAGAAGGCGGCCGTCGAGCGTGGGTTTGTTCAAATCGACCATGCGCGACTTTCGCCATTGGACGCCGAATTTGTTTTCGGCCAGCGCCTGGAAAAGATCCAGTTGAATTTCATCTTCGCGAGACTGCGTGCCTTTGGCCTCCGCCCGCGCCTTGACCAAAACGGCAAGCGTGGCGTTGCGCGCCGCCACATCGACGATGGTCGAATAAACTTGTTCGACAGACTCGCCTTGGGCGCTCAAAACGAAGGGATCGGCCCCCTTTTCCAAAAGAGCGGCGGCCACCTCTGGAGAGCCGGCGCAGTGCAATGCGGACAATCCCGAGGGGTTGCTCGCGTTGGGGTTGGCTCCCAAGCGAAGCAATGAGCGCACAATTTCCGGTCTGCCAAACGCCGCAGCCAGCGCCAATGCGTCCAAATCCTCCGGGATGGCGTTCAGGGAGTGCGGAAAGCGAAAGGCGTTGGGCGCGCTGGCGAGAGGGGGTTCAACCCAGGGGAGCGAGGCCCAGGGCGATTGTTCGTAAGCCTCAAAAAAATCACTGCGTCCGCTCGCGATCGCCGCGCGAATGGGCGACAGCCCGCGGAGGTCGCAAGCGCGCGGATTCGCTCCGGCCTTCAGCAATTCCAAATAAATGGCTCCAAGGCCATGGCGCAGCGACTGATGTTTTGGATGCGTGAGGTGGAGCAGAGGCGTGCTTCCGTCCTCGCCGCGCTCGTTGAGGTCAAACGAGACGCCGGGCAAGCGCAAAAGAGAAAAAATGGCGTCGGGCGCTTCTTCCTGAGCCGCCAAGAAGATCGGCCCCGCCCCGCTGAGAGGGCGCAACACGCCTGAGGTGTCCTGTTGCGGCAATCCGAGCGGCGTTTCAGCCGCGACAAACGCCTCGATTTGCCCCACGGCCCGCTGAGCTCTATAATAAGCCTCGCGGCGATAGGGGGAAAGATCGGCGATTTCCGATTCAGAAAGCTGGGGCATGGCGTGTCCGATGAAGCAACGAGCGAGTTCAAAAGGCGACGCCGTCGCCATTGAATGTCGTCAGGATTGAATGTCTGCCTTCATTTTGCGGTTTTTTGGGGCGTTTGTCGAGCGCGCAATTCCGCGCAGGGGCGTTCAATCTATTGGACTGACTCGCGCGCGACGGACGGGCGGTTTCGCTATGGCGTTGGCCTGCGAGGCAGTGTAAAAAGGCGTTCGGCCGCAAAAAGAGGCCTCAACCGCGAATGCTTCAAGAAACGACTGATAGCCGGAGTTTCAAATGTGGGGATGGAAAAAGAAAAAAACCGCCAATTGGGAAACGGAGGCGCCGGGGCGCGCATGGAAAACGACGCCATGGCATGACGCGTGGGCCACTCGGGTGGACCCAAGCCGTTTGAACGTCGCCGAGCAAGCCCTTCTGGACGCCGTTGAAAAAAGGCTTTCCGCGGCGGAGCGCGAAACGATCGAGGAGCAAAAGGCATTGCTGAGCGCGGTGCGTCGCCATCGAGAGCCCGGCGCGGCTGTTTCGCGTTTTGAGGGGCTGGGCGTGCATTCAGGAGCCACGCCCTTTCGGCAAGGCTATCCGGAGAATTTGCTGGGGGCCGCGCGTCTCGTGTGGGACGGAGGCATGGCCGAAGCGCGCATTGAGTTGGTGGGCGGCCGTTTGAACGCCATTCACTTTGCGGCCGCCGGCGTGGATGGCCAGCCCTTTCCGCCGACCGACTTTGACATCGAAAGCGTTCAGATTTTTCGTTGAGCCGCGCAAAGCGGCGAAAATCGCTCAGAGCCTGCGCGGGGCCTTCCGGAGAGCGGCGGATTGAGCGTCGCCGCTTCCCGGAGGATGGCCCGCATCATGGGGAGCAAGGGTCTTTTCGGCGCCCAAAACGCCCAACAAAGCCCGCTGGTCCGCATGCGAGCGCACGCGCCCCAACAAAGCCTCAAAGACGCGCCGGTGCACACTGCCCTCGCTCACGCGCTGCGCGGCGAGCCCCATCGCCCATCGCCCAAGGCTGGAGGACTCGCGGTTCGCCGAACCCGGCGCGGATTGAGAGGGCGGCCAGAAAGACAGGCCCTTGGCTGACAAGCGATGCAAGGCCCACAAAGAGCCGTGTTTGGGCCACGCGGGAAGAACGGAAACCGTCTCCGCGCGCTCAATCCAACACGACAAAGCCTCGCGCGAAATCGCGCACAACCCCTCTTCCATCTCAATTTGTTGCGCTTTAAGCCAGCCGTGGCTGAGGCTCCTCACGATTTCCGCGCATTGGAAGCCTCCGATGGCGCGAGCCGAAAGGTCAAGCCCTGGGGCCTGCGCGCAAGCCAGCAAAGCCTGCGCGCGCGAAAAATCAAAAGACAGCAGCAAAAAAGGCAAAAATCCCTCACGGCCGTCCGCTGGATTGATTTGGCAAGCTCGCAAGAGCGCCGCCAGCAATTGCGCCCATGCAAGCGATTGGGCCATGTCGCCTTTCAAAGCCCATCGCCTTGAAAACAGCGCGCAACGACGAACCAAGCTTTCCGAAGACGCGGCCATCGCCGCTCGCGCCGCGGCGCGTTGGCCCGCGCGCGTTTGGCCCAGTCGGCTTAAAACGGCGAGCATCTCTGATCGTTGGCTGGCCCGCAAGTAAAGTTGCGGCTCCATTTGCGCAAGCGGAGAGGCCGCGTCGTCAAGGAAAAGAGAGGAAAAGGCGCGCAAAGCCAAAAAATCCGCCCGCAACCCCTCGCTCAGCGGCGCGCATCGCGACTTCGTCCGGGCGATGCTTTGCCGCCAGCGACTTTGCGCTGAAAACAATCCATCGACAAACAGCGACAAAAAATCCATGAGCGGCGCCAAAGCAAAATAAGCGATGGCGGATTCAACCGCTAAAGCCGCGCCGTTGCAATATCCATCAAGCGCGCTTTGCGAAAAAAAAGCCCGCGCTCCATAAAAAAGGATGAAAGGAGGCGCAAAGACAAGCCGGAGCGCTTTTGCCGCCCTCATCTTTTGGCTTTCTCTTCTGGCCCCAGATCGACTCAACCAAGCGTTTGCTGCCTCCAAAAAAGAATTTGGGCTCCCAAATGAGGCGTCTCTTTGAAAACAATGACAAAAGGCGCTTCGCGCGAAGAGCTGCGCCTTGGAAAAAAAAGAAAAAACAGGTAAAGTGACACCGCTTCGCGGCGCTCGCCGCCAAGCCCTCTGCCAACCCAAGCGCCGCAGCCACGGCTTTCTGCCCGAAATCTCTTTATTTTCTTTGAGGTGCCCATGTCCCTTTCTCTCAACGCCAGCGCCGCCGATGCCTTGCCGGTCAGCCTCGAACAAAACGCCGACGTCTCCGCTTTGTCGCAGTCGCCTGCCCGCTCGACTGCGCCCGCACAGGCCGTCGCGCCGGCTGAGGAGCTGAGCGCGCCCTCCGCGGCAGAAGTGTGGGCTCACGCGGCCGTCGCGCGCGGCCAAAGCCTTGGGGAGAGCCTCGCGAGCGTGGCCGCGGCCTGGGAAAACGCCTACGAAGCCAAACGGAGCAAGCCGCGCTTTTGAAGAAAACGGCCAAGGGCGAGTAACTTGGCCGTTCGCGTGTCATTGCCATGGTTTCTGTTTTTTTGGGAAATAAAATGTCTGAGCCCTTAATCGACTCTTTTCGCGCCGTTTCTACGCCTGACGCGCCGTCGTCGGCCCAACTCTCCGCGTTGTTGGCAGACCAATTGCGGGATCGTTTGGCCGCGGAGAAAAAAGGGCTTGCGAAGTGGATGGGGACATTGGGTTGGGGCAAAAAGTCGGCGCCGAGCGCGCAAGGAAAAAAGACGTCGCAATCCAGCGCTGAACAAGGGCAGATTTGGGCGCGGGCATTGGAGTCCGCGGGGTTCGCTGATTTGCGCGGAGCGCGCGTGGAATTCTGGGGCCCCAAGCATGAAGGCTGGGAAGGCCCCGCGGCGGGCTCCTTCGCCAACGATTCCTTCGCAGCCCCCCGCAGTGGGCGCGCGGTCATCTTTGACGCGCCGGCCGGCGCGCGCGCGGATCTGAGATTGGCTCCGATTTCCGACAAGCCCGAGGATGCGTTCTGGACGCAAAAACTCGAGTTGGCGCATGAGTTGGGGCACCTCGCGTTCGCTCAGCGCGAGCGGCAATTCGACGACGGAGGCCTGTTGGCGCCGACCGAACGCGATGCGCTGGAGGTGGGGATTTTTGGGCATTTGGCTGACAACAATTGGCTTCGCTCGAATTTAAAGGAAGCCGCGGCGGATTGCTGGGGCGCTTTGGCTTTGGCTTGGAGCGCGCAGGGCGCGTTCGGAGCCATGCGAGCGATAGAAAAACTCATCGAAGACCGCGAAGCCGCGATCGCCAAGGACGCAAAAACAGCGTGGGGCGGATCGGGGGCGAAAAAAGAGCTGGCCATCGTGTATCACACCGCCGATGCATTGCGCATGGCGTTGAGAAACCCAGAAGAATGGATGTCCGCAACCCCCTCTCAGCTTCAAGAGCGCGCTTTCGCTTGCGCCAGCGCGGGAGTCGCCGCCGCCATGCGCCCGGGAAAAAGATTTATTGACGAGCATGGCGAAGTGTCTCATTTTGGGCGTTTGGCCGAAGAGTCCTTTCGATCGGCGTGGACGGACGCGGCGCAGTCGGACGCCCTGCTGCTCGCGTCGGCGTTTTGTTGGAAAGAAGAGCGCCCTTTGGCCTTGGCATTGCCAGCCACACTGCACAACAGCGCGGGCGGGCAATGGCTGGAGAAAAACGAAGCGGCCTTGCACGAACGGTTGAATGGGTTAAGCCAGCTTCGCCCGCAAAGCGAATTGGCTCGCTGGCGCGACAATGGGGGCGCGACCCACAACGCGTCCTTCGAGAGGCTGGGGCGATCTCTGCAGGCAGCCGTCGGGCTCATCGACCCCATGGGGGAATTGGGAAGCGCTTTGGAGCGCCAAAGCCACGCGTTGAAAGACCCAGCAAAAGCCGCCTGGGATCGATTCGTCAAGATCCAAACCGAAGCGTTGAAGGAGCAGTTTCCGCACGTGCGCGAGGAAGACGAGCCAGCGCGCGCGCCGGCGCCTTCTCGGTTTTTGAGCGGCGCCGGGGCGCAGCGCACCGGAATGGCGGAAATTCAAGAGCGAATGGCCGAGCAGCGCCGTCGCCGCGAGCTCAAGGACGCCGAAGCGCAAACGGCGTCCATGAAAAGCCCCGACTCCAACAAACCATGATTTTTCGGCTTTTGCGTTGAAAGCCGTCTCAAGGATCAGAGGCGCGGCGCTTGGACACGATGAATCAGAGCCCACATTGAAACCACTCAAAAAGAAGGTTTCTTTGCGAGCCGAAGAGAACAAGCGGGTGTGGCGTGAAGGCTCAGCGACGGGGCGAAAAATGGCGCAGGATTTTGGACAAAAGCCTGAGCGAACGAGAGCAGGGAGTCGAAAGAAAAATGCGCGGTCTTCTCCGCGGACAGCCCGGCGTCGGGATGGTCGGCGTCCTCGCATTGGCGATCAATGAAAACGCGGCACACGCGCGGATCAACCCCTTCGAAATTGCGAAGCTGGTCTTCGACAAAAACCGTGGGCATCAAGGCGTTGATCACCGCGGCTTTTGGGTTGATGGCTTGCGAGGAGTCGCGGCCGGTGGCCGTCACCGACTCAAAAGGCATGCCCAGATTCAAGAGGTTTTGATGTCGATCGGCTTGAAATTGGCCGGGCATGGAGGAGACGCAGACCAAGCGGTGACCGGCTCGGGCCAGCATTTGCGCGCCAAAAACGGCTCCGGCCATTTCCGGCATCGTGCGCCAGCCGTCTTTGGCGAACTCCGCGCGCACTGTTGCCTTTTGCTCGGCGCTGAGGGTGAAGTTGAATTCGTTGTGAAAATGATGGAAAACGCCAGGCGCGCGCGTCAAGCGAACGCCGAGAGCTTTTTCGCAGCAAGCGGCGAAAACGGGATTGTAGTCCAGCAAAACGCCATCGGCGTCACAGGCGACAAGGGCTTGGAGTTGTTGCGAAGCGGGGTGGCTCATGGGGAGTGGGCGGTGGGTTTCGATGGGAAGGCGCTCCGGACCATTGTCGTCGTTTTTCCCTTCGCGGGCAATACTCAGGAAGAACTCTGCTCGGAAGTCGCCTTTTGGCTCGAAGGGGCCGCGACCCGGGCCGACGGATCGCCTCAAAGCGGGTTGAAGGGGCGCGTGGAGTCAAAATCCGCCCAATGCCCGCTTTCCCAGCGACCGGTGGCTTTCTCCATGCGCTGCGCGCCGTGCTGAGCCAAAATGGCCTTGAAGCGCTCGACGGGCTGGGAGTCCACATTCGCCGCCAACATCACCGCTGAAGGGCGCTGCGGTTCGTCGCGCGAGGAGCCTGGGGCGGCGTCCGGCAAAGAGCTCTTTGGCCGTCCTTTCGTATGAGACATGGCTCCGGCCAAAGAGCCCACGTAAGCGCCCGCCAACGCTCCGATGACGCCCGCGAAGATCCAGACCAGCGCGCCATGGTCATTCATCGCGGCCGTGTAGCCCCACGCTGCGAAAAGGCCCAATACGCCAAGCGCCGCGGCGCCCGCCAGAGAGCCCTTCATCGCGCCTTTTCCCGCATGGCGCGCGCCAGCGTCGCTCACTTGGTCGCCGCCCAGGGGCAACTTGTGGTGCTGTCCAGCCGGCGTGATGAAAAAGACGCTCACGTCGCGCTCTGAAAGCCCCGCGGAGACGATGTCCGCTTTGGCGGCTTGCGCGGCGTCAAACGTTTCGAAATTGCCTGCGATGATCGTGGACATGAATGCTCCTGGTCTCAGTTGATGGGCGCAAAATGCGGCAGCGCTCGCGCGTCGCCATGGTAGCGCCAGAGCCCCGCCATGGAATGGATCAATCGTTGAACGGAAGCTGGCGACTGACCGATGCGAAAGCGCGTCGCAAAAAAAACGGGCTCCCAGCCCGCTTTTCTTGTCCCCTGGAAAGGGTCGGAGTGGCCGCCTCGCTTTTGCCGCGCGGCTCGGGCGATCGAGTCAGTCGATCACTTCGCTCCTGCTCCCGCCGCTCCGCCGGCTTTGGCTCCTCCTGCCCCCGCGCCCAGGCCGCCGCCGGCCTTCGCCGTGCCCGCAGCCCCCAAACCCGCGGCGGGAACATTGCCGGCGCCCGCTCCGCCACCCACTCCGACAGAGCCCCCCACACCCGCGCCGCCCCCGGTCGGAGCGCCGCCTTGGAGGCCCCCTGCCACGCTCGGAACGCTGCCGGCCCCCGCGTTTCCGCCCACTCCGCCCGTGCCCGAGTTCATGGCGGGCGTGTTGGCGCTTGCGCCGGCAGAGCCGTTGGAGCCACCGACAGCGTTGGTCGCGCCTGTGGTGCCCAGCGTCCCGTCCGTGACCGCGCCCGAGCCTTGGGCTGACGCCATGGACGCGCCCGAGGCCAAGGCCAATGACATGACGATTTGGGCGAAGATTTGCGCTTTGGTGCG